>Ga0265295_1000040_pt1 | contig 264345 bp, 268 predicted proteins | sample Munlansysbiofilm_FD_192503 | JGI IMG/M metagenome (GOLD analysis project Ga0265295, IMG submission 192503) | Leachate microbial communities from a municipal landfill in Southern Ontario, Canada - Methane capture system biofilm | ecosystem: Engineered > Solid waste > Landfill > Unclassified ...
TGGCGGTTGATGTGGTACAAGGAAAAGGTGAAATTTCGATTCGTGGGGATATTATCGATATTTTTCCACCCGATTGTGAAAAAGCTTTACGCATCAGTTTGTTTGATGATGAGATAGAGAGTATGCGCTTTTTTGACTGTGAAAGTCAAAAAAGTGCGAAAGATGAAGTGGAATCTTTTGCACTTTTTCCAGCACTATTTGCATTGAATGAAGAGCGTTATACTCAGATGCAAAGAGCGATTGATACGCTTAAAAGTGATAGCTTTACCAAAGATATTCACTCTCTTGGTTTATGGGTTTTAGGCGAGAGTGGGGCGGTTTATACGCAGGTTTTCAAAACGTATTTGAGTTTGGATGCACTCGAAGAACTTCAAGAGATAGCTCTTTTTGATGAAGAGAGTGTACATAAGCTTCAAAATCTTCCACAGATTCCTGAGGCAAAGCAGTACCGTGAAATTGCTCCGAGTAATATTAAAACCTTTATAGAACTGCATCAAAAAAAGAAGATAACGCTTTTAGCGAAGCATGAAGTGTTAGTGCGTATGGCGGATGTGGATGCTTTACATGTAAAATGGATTCAGAGTGAACGCATTGTGAATATCATGAGTGCGGATGAAGTGATTCTCTCTTTAAATAAGCCAACGACTAAAATCAAACGAAAAAGTGCACGTATTGTTTTAGATGAGTTAAAAAATGGCGATTATGTGGTGCATGAAAATTATGGGATTGGTATTTTTAAAGGGTTAACACAAGCAACTGTTTTAGGAGCAACCAAAGATTTTGTGTTGATTGAATATTTAGGTGATGATAAACTGCTTTTGCCTGTTGAAAATTTGCATGTTATAGACCGCTATATTGGAGAAAGTGGCAGTTTAGTGAGTGTGGATCGTTTGGGTAAGGGGAGTTTTCAAAAGCTTAAAGCCAAAACCAAAGAGCGACTTTTAGAAATAGCCAGTGAAATTGTCGCTGTTGCGGCAAAACGTGAAATGGTGGATGGATTGTGCATTAACATGGATGCATCTGAAATGGCACACTTTGAAGCCGATGCGGGTTTTGTCTACACAGAAGATCAAAAGCGTGTTATTGGTGAAATTTTGAGTGATTTTAAGAGCGGCAAAATGATGGACAGGCTCTTAAGCGGTGATGTGGGCTTTGGAAAGACTGAAGTTGCCATGAATGCTATTTTTGCAACCCTGCGCAGTGGTTTTCAAGCGTTGCTGATTGCTCCAACCACACTTTTATGTTCGCAACACTTTAAAAGCCTCTCCAAGCGTTTTGAAAAATACAACATTAAAGTGGCGCAATTAGACCGTTTTACCACCGCTGCACAAAAACAGGTGATTTTAAAAGAGCTTAAAAGTGGAGCGTTACAGGTGTGTGTGGGAACGCACGCCCTTTTTGATGTGGAACTGTTCAATCCTGCTCTTGTGGTAGTGGATGAAGAGCATAAATTTGGTGTGAAACAAAAAGAGAAACTGAAAAATTTTAGAGAAAATGTGCATATTCTTTCCATGAGTGCAACACCAATTCCTCGAAGTCTTAATATGGCACTTAGTTCCATCAAGCAGTATTCACAGCTTCTAACCCCTCCAAATGATAGAGAAGATATACGAACTTTTGTTAAAGAGTATGATGAGAAAGTGATTAAAGAGGCAATTGTGCGTGAAATGAGACGCGGTGGACAACTCTTTTTTGTGCATAACCGCATTGCAACCATTGAAGCAAAACGCAAAGAACTTCTCTCCATGATGCCAAATTTACGCATTTTAACGCTTCATTCTGAAATTAGTGCCAGTGTCACTGAAAAAGAGATGTTACGCTTTGAAGAAAAAGCCTATGATGTGCTTTTAAGTACTTCTATTATCGAATCGGGTATTCATATTCCTAATGTGAATACCATCATTATTGATTCAGCCGATCACTTTGGTATGGCAGATCTTCATCAACTTCGTGGGCGTGTGGGACGAAGTAAGCGCCAAGGCTTTTGTTACTTTTTGGTCAAGGATAAAGAAGAACTCTCTGAGTCTGCTAAAAAACGTCTTATTGCCTTAGAGTCTAATTCATATTTGGGCAGTGGCTCCATTTTGGCGTACCATGACTTAGAAATACGAGGTGGTGGCAATTTAGTGGGTGAGGCACAAAGTGGGCATCTGAAAAATATTGGTTATTCACTCTATCTTAAAATGCTCGAAGATGCGATTAATTCACTTTTAGGTAAAACACCCATTGCTTCTCGTGAAGTGGATATTAAACTCTCTATGAGTGCGTTTATCAGCGATACATATATTTCTGAAGACAGAGTAAGGTTAGAGCTTTACAGACGGCTCAGTCGTTGTGGAAGTATTCATGATGTGTTGGAAATTGAAGAAGAGATGGTCGATCGTTTTGGGAAAATAGATGTTCCAACCAAACAATTTTTACAACTGATTGAAATTAAAATTTTAGCAACACAGCGTGCGATTGTTTTGATTTCTAATTATGGGCAAAATATTAGTATTAAGTATGAAGATGAGAAAAAAGTGACGCTACAATCACGGAGTCGTGATGATGACGATTTGATTGCTACGGTTCTTACCTACTTAAGGAGTCATGCATGAGAGTAGGTTTTATTGGTGATATTGTGGGAAAACCAGGACGTTCTATGTTGGAGTTGCATCTCAAAAAATTACGTCAAGAGTTTGCTTTAGATTTTGTGATTGCAAACGGTGAAAATGCGAGTCATGGTTTTGGATTAGGTTCGCAGCATGCTAAGGAGCTTTTTTCTTATGGCGCAGATATTCTTACTGGTGGAAACCATTCATGGGATAAAAAAGAGATTATTCCTCTTTTAGATATTATGCCCATTTTAAGACCACTTAACTACCCTTTAGGCGTTCCTGGACGGGGTGTGAGTGTTTTACATGTAAAGAATGAAACGATTGGAGTGCTTAATATTATGGGGCATTATGGAATGCCTATGGTTGAAAATCCTTTTTTAAGCGCTCAAAAAGCAGTAGAAGCGCTTGAAAATGAAGGCATTAAGACAATTATTATTGATTTTCATGCAGAAGTGACTTCGGAAAAATATGCGATGCTTCATCTTCTTAAAGGTAAAGTAAGTGCTATTTTAGGGACACATACGCATGTAGGAACCGATGATTTGCAAGTCGTAAATGGAACGTGCTTTGTGAGTGACGTTGGGCTTTCAGGTGCTCGTGATGGCATTATTGGTATGGATAAAGATGCACCACTCAAACGCTTTTTGACGGGATTACCTGCTTCTTTGGATATTCCTAAAAAATGTAAAAAGATTTTACAAATAGTCATTATGGAAATAGAAGAGGGCAAATGTGTTGACGCATTTAAATTACGTATCTTTGATGACCAAGAACGCTTAGTGGCTAAGGCACTTTATGAATAGTTTTGAACTTTTAGTAGCACTTAAAAATAAAGGGTATCTTAAAACCACACGAGATGCGCTTTGGTGGCCACGTTCAAGGACATTTTGGGTCATAGTGGGTGCTATTTTAACCCAGCAGTCAAAATGGGAAAAAGTGGAAAAAAGCATCGAAAATTTAGAATCTTTGGGTATTGATAGTTTGGAAAAACTAGCAGCCTTAGGAATGGAAACATTGGTTATCGCGATTCAGCCTTCAGGTTTTTATAATACGAAAGCTAAGAATCTTCATCAATTAGCGGTAAATGTTTTAGCTGAATTTGGCTCTTTTGACTATTTCTGTGCACAGGTTAGTCGTGAGTGGTTACTGGGGCAAAAAGGAATTGGAGAAGAGAGTGCGGATTCTATTTTGTGTTATGCGTGTCAACGTGAAGTTTTAGTGGTTGATGCATATAGTGCACGCATCTTAGATGCTTTTGGCTATCACTTTGATAGTTATCAAGCACTTCAAGAATGGATGAGTGATGGACTTTTGGCGCATCTTCCTTTGATTTATCCGCTTTATCATAAAGTGATACCACTCAATGAACTTTATGCTCGTTTTCATGGAAAGATCGTAGAGTTTTGTAAAGAAAACAGTAAAGGAAAAGTTGTGAATGTGGAGTGTTTGGGCTTATAAGCCCAAACGATATTTTAGAGGTTGTTTTCTTTTTTGTATGCAACAATCATTGCATACGCTTCATCTTTAAGTTTAAGTTTTTCTTTTTTTAAAGCATCAAGATCTAAATCACTCATATGCTCTCTGCCCTCATCAGCATCTGTGATTTTTTGGTCAAGTTCATTGTGTTTTTCAAAAATTTTGGCAAAGTGAGCGTTGTCAACTTTAAGTTTTGAGATAATATCTCTGTATTCGTGTAACATGATAACTCCTTGTAGATTTAGTTTTATTGTATCAAAATGTGCTTAATTTTGAGGCTATGTACGATAATCCGCATTAATTTCAACGTATTTGTGTCCTAAGTCACAGCCATAAGCGGTAAAGGAATATGCCCCTACACCCAATTCACAATGAATGCGAAACGACTCTTTTTTCATGATTGTAGCTGCTTTTTGTTCAGTTTCTGCATCGAGTGAGCGTTGGTTGTACGAGTAAATTAAAACATCATCGTAATGAATCACCAGAGTATCTTCATTACATGTAATGCCACTTGCCCCAATGGTTGAAGCAATGCGTCCCCAGTTTGGGTCTTCTCCAAAGAGTGCCGTTTTAACTAAGAGTGAATTGCTCAGCGCTTTAGCCGCTCGTTCTGCTTCTTCAATACTTTTAGCTCCACTGACTTCAAAGGCGACCACTTTGGTGGCACCTTCACCATCACGCACCAGCATAAGGCTTAATTCTTTGGTGATAAGACGAAGGGCTTCATTGAAAGCTTCTTTATCATAAACACCACTCTCTTTGGAGCTTAAAAGAAGTACCGTATCGTTGGTTGAGGTATCTCCATCGACACTAACAGCGTTAAAGGATTCTTGAATGGCAGGAAGAAGAAGCGCATCCATGTCCGTTTTTGGAATATTCGCATCGGTAAGAATAAAACAGAGCATGGTCGCCATGGCAGGGTTTATCATTCCTGCACCTTTACAGATGGCTGCGATATGAAAAAAGCTTCCATCTTCAAGAATGACTTTAAAACAGAGCTCTTTTTTAAAACTATCGGTGGTCATAATGGCTGAGGCTGTCGCATGAGAATCTTTAGCGTTAAAATCAAAAAGCTCAAAAGCGGTTGAGAGTTTTTCAACATTCAAACGGTATCCAATGACTCCTGTTGAGCTCATAATAGGGTTGTGCAGTGTTGGAAACTTTTCTTTGAGTTTGGCAAAAAGGGTATCAATATCTTCAATCCCTTTTGCTCCCGTCATCGCATTGGCATTTTTAGCGTTCATTAAAATAAAATTGGTTTGAAATCCTTTGGGATAACGTAAAAAGTGTTTAATGGGTGCTGCTTGAAAAACATTGCTGGTAAATACAGCGGAAACATCGCATGGCTCGTTTGAGCGAATAAATGCCACATCATTTTTTCCATTGGGTTTAAAGCCAGCGCAAACACCTTGATGAAAAAAACCAGTAACATTATCTAAACCATTTTGAAGCGGTAAAAGTGTGAACATGGAATAAATCCTTTAGGATTTTAGTGTGAAAGTTAAGCAGTAAAACAAAAGTATAAAGCGTAAAATTTCCCCGAGAAGGAGAAATTTTAGCCGTTTTTCTTCATGGTACGAAGTGTCGAAGCAGCAATTCTAATTTTCTTAGTCGTTCCATCTTCAAGTGTCACACGGACAGTTCTTAAGTTTGGAAGGAATCTTCTTTTAGTTTTGTTGTTCGCATGGCTTACATTGTTGCCAACCATAGGGCCTTTTCCAGTAAGAGCACATTTTCTTGCCATATCGATATCCTTAAAATTTTTCGTGAATTGTACATGAAAGAAGCAAAAGAAACGCTTAATTCAATGGAGCCTGTGATTATAGCGAAAAGAATATAAATTTTGATACAATTTTGTTAAAAATTTGAATAAGGTTAGCAATGTTAGTAGCACCAAGTATCCTTTCGTGTGATTTTGGAAGGATTAATGAAGAGATAACCGCTATTTGTGAGGCGGGATGTGATTTGGTTCATGTAGATGTTATGGATGGGCATTTTGTTCCTAATTTAACGATTGGACCCGTGGTGGTGAGTGCTGTTGCAAAGGCAGCCACCAAACCTTTAGATATCCATTTAATGGTTGAGAACAATACCTTTTTTGTTGATTTATTTGCCCCATTAAAACCCAAATACCTCTCTTTTCATATCGAAGAAGAGAAACACCCCCATCGTTTGATTCAAAAAATACGTGATTATGGTATCTCTCCTGCGATAGTTTTAAACCCTCATACACCACCTTCAAGCATTGAATATCTCTTAGCAGATTTAGATATGGTACTTTTAATGAGTGTCAATCCTGGCTTTGGTGGACAAAAATTTATTCCCAGTGTTTTAGAAAAAGCAACGCTCCTTAAAGAGATGATTGAAAAACGCAATACCAAAACCCTTATAGAGGTTGATGGCGGTGTGAATAACCAAAACATTCAAGCGCTTGCTGATGCGGGTGTGGACATTGTGGTTGCGGGAAATTATGTTTTTGGCTCAGCGGATTATAAAAGCGCAATTGATTCACTGAAAGTATAAGTGATGTGGGTTAAAATCTGTGGAATAACCAATCTTGAGGATGCTCTGTGTGCTGCTCTTGCAGGTGCGGATGCTTTAGGGTTTGTTTTTTATCCCCCATCACCTCGTTATATCACGCCTCTTGAGGCACGAAAAATTGCAGAAAAGCTCCCTTTACATGTAAAGAAAATTGGCCTATTTGTTGATGCAACACCAGAAGAAATTGCCTTTACATGTAAAGAGGCTGGGATGGATATGGCGCAGATTCATTTTGATGTGGATGATGCCTTTTGGAGTGCGTTAAAAGTGCCTTATTTACGAGTGATTAGAGCGCAAAAGGAAGAGGATATCACGCAGTACCAAGGACTGATTCGATTGGTAGATGCGTATGTGCCCAGCTTTGGTGGAGCAGGGCAGAGGCTAGATCTTTCATGGTTTGAGCATCACGATTGTGAGAATATTATTCTTGCAGGAGGGCTCACGCCAGAGAATCTTGAAAGACTTAAACCCTTTGGTTTTTACGGGGTTGATGTGAGCAGTGGTGTTGAAAAAGAGAAGGGTATCAAAGATCATGAAAAAATAAAAGCGTTTCTAAAGCGAGCCAAATCGTGAGACCACTGGATAATTTTATTAGCAAACTGACACAAAAGCCTATTTTTCATAAAGAGTTTTTTGCAAAAATGCATACGTTTAAAGAGTTAGAGTATGTGGATGTTGAAGATTTGGCGATGCTCAAACTTTTAGGGCTTCCTATTGGTAAATACAATAATTACGCATTGACGCTAGAGACGGTTAGCACACCTATTTTAGAGGGAAAGTTTTGTATTGTGGATATTGAGACCAATGGGAGTAAGCCTTCTATGGATCACATTATAGAAATTGGCGCAGTCATGGTTGAAAAAGGCGAAATTGTTGGAGAGTTTTCCTCTTTAGTGAAAACTGATATTTTGCCTGAAAGTATTGTTCAATTAACAGGAATTACACTCAATGAACTTGCCCATGCTTCCTCTTTAAATTCTGTCCTTGAAGCATTTAGGTTATTTATTAAAGATACTGTTTTTGTGGCACACAATGTTAATTTTGACTACTATTTTATTTCGTATGCGCTTGAGCAAGCAGGTTTTGGTCCTTTGCTAAACCGACGACTTGATACGATTGATTTGGCACGAAAATGCATAGAAGCTCCCAAATATGGTTTAAGTGCATTGGCTGAGCATTTAGGGATTAACTTTGAAAACCATCACCGAGCTTTATGTGATGCTAAAGCAACGACAGAAGTTTTATTGCATATTTTTCATCATCTCCCCCATGAAGTGCAAACCATAGAGCAACTCATCGCTTTTAGCCGACCCCAACAACAACGAAAAAAGAAAAAAGAGAAAAAAACTACGCCTGATACATCGCTTTAAAGTTCACGTAATTGCGAGCGGACTGATAAAGCGATGCTACCTCTTCATCACTTAGTTCACGAATACACTTTGCAGGATTGCCCATAATCAAAGAGCGTGGTGGAAACATTTTGTTTTTCGTGACCAAAGCATTCGCTCCTACAATGGACTCTTTCCCAATAATCGCACCATCTAAAATGGTAGCACTCATCCCTATCAAACACGCATCTTCAATGGTACATCCATGCAACATCACCCGATGGGCAATGGTACAATCATCACCAATCGTTGTGGCAAAGCCGTCACTTTTATCTTCTTGTGTGTAGTGGGTTACATGAATCATGCTTAAGTCTTGAATGGAGGTGCGTTTGCCAATGCGAATGGCATTAACATCTCCTCGAATGACCACACCAAACCAGATAGAACTCTCTTCATCAATGCGAACATCTCCGATGATGTCCGCACTAGGAGCTACAAAAACACTGTTGGCAATTTCTGGTTTAAGTCCTTGAAGCTCCATAATCATTCTAACTCTCCTTAAAGAGACGGCGTGCGAGCTTTTCAGCTTTATGCGAGGTGTTGTCTTTCTTCTGTGCTTTGTAGATTTTATTCATATAATCTTCTAAAATCGTATGGTTGTTAATGGCTTTTTCATCTGCATTTGGAAAAGAAGGTGTGTACTCACCATCGCTTCCTAACGTCCATGCAAGGACGTTATCATTCAGTTGGAGTTGTAAAATTTCAAAGAGTTTTTGCTGTAACGTTTTATCAAAAATAGGCGTCATAAGCTCTAAACGTCGCTCTAAATTTCGTGGCATCCAGTCCGCACTTGAGATAAATGTAGTGGTAGGCTCCGCATTTTTAAAGTAAAAAATACGGGCGTGTTCTAGGTATTTTCCTACGATGGAACGTACACGAATCGTCTCACTTATTCCTTCAACACCCGGTCTCAAACAACAAATACCTCTGGCGATAATATCAATTTGAACCCCTTTTTTTGAAGCGTTGTATAAGGCTTGAATGACATCAGGATCAACCAATGAGTTCATCTTGACAATAATGCGACCCTCGCTACCATAATGAGCTTCGTTATTAATGAGGCTAATGACTTTTGGCTTGATTTGTGTGGGTGACATTAAAAGGGTGTCAAGTTTTTTATGCTTTGAAAACCCTGATAAAATGTGAAAAAACATCGTGCTGTCTTTGGCAAATTCCTCTTTACATGTAAAGAAGCTCGTGTCTGTGTAAACCTTTGCGGTGGCGCCATTGTAATTGCCTGTGCTAAAGTGCATGTAAAATTTCAGCTTGCCATCCTCTTCTTGACGAATGACTTGCGCAATTTTAGCGTGAACTTTAAAGCCTGTGATGCCATAGACTACGTGAGCACCTGCTTGCTCTAGCGCTTTTGCCCAGTGTAAATTGTTCTCTTCATCAAAACGTGCCTTAAGCTCCACGACTGCGGTGACTTGCTTACCTTCGTTTGCCGCATCAATCAAAGCTTGAACAATTTGTGAGTTTTTCTCCACACGATACAGTGTCATACGAATGGAGATGACTTTAGGGTCTTTGGATGCCTCACGAATCAGTCTTAAAACAGGATCAAAATTCTCATACGGGTGGAAAAGCAAAACATCGCTTTTATTAATCACTTTAAAAACCGATTCACTGGTATCAAAGGGTGGTAAAATTTTTGAATTGTACGGAGGCAAAGCAAGATGAGAAAAATCTTTATTGCCCACAATTTGCCATAAAGCGCCTAGATTTAAAGGGATTTTATAGGTGTAAATATCTTTAAAAAAGATTTGCATGTGTGAATTGAGAAAATTTAAAATATCAGGATCAACGCTGTCTTCGATGTTAAGACGAACAAATGCTCCTTTTCGGCGAAGTTTTAAGCCTTGCTCCATCATCATCATAAAATCATCTGCTTCTTCTTCTTCAATGACCATATCTGCATTTCGTGTGACCCTAAACGCAGCAGATGCGACCAATTTATAGCCTAAGAAAATCTCTTCAACATGTTTTCTAACGATGGTTTCAATAGGCACATAGGTGTTATCGCCTGCTTGAAAAAAGCGTGGTAAAACACGAGGAATACGAATCATGCCGTATTTATAATTCTCTTCTTCCTCCGCGCTCTCATTATCTTGAAGTTTGACCGCAAGGGAAAAGCTTAGGTTGTTGAGGTGTGGAAAAGGATGCGTAGCATTGACCGCAATAGGCACAATGACAGGCAAAATATTGGAAAAAAAGTACTCATCCGAGAGTTTGGCTAGCGCAGGACTTAAATCATCATACGCGGTAATAAAAAGGTTCTCTTTTTCCAAATCTTTTACGATTTCTTCATAACTACTCTGAATCACCTCTTTTTCACTGGCAAGGTAACTGCGAATTTCTCGTAGCTGATCGAGCGGGGTTTTTTGGTCGGCTCCTGTTTCAATGACACCTGCACTAAAAAGTTGTTTCAGACCTGCTACACGAATCATATAAAATTCATCAAGGTTGGTGGCATAAATCGCTAAAAATTTGAGTCGCTCAAAAAGAGGCAGTTCTTTTTTCATCGATTGTGAGAGTACACGTGTATTAAATTTGAGCCATGAAAGCTCACGGTTTAAGTAAAGGGAAGAATCCGTTAAATCAGGCACGTTTTATCCTTTATAAAAAGTGGCAAATATTCTATCAGAAAAATGTTATAAAAAGGTAACATTTTTCCTCTTAATCATCTTTACATGTAAAGAGTTACGCCTTTTTGAGTTTTTCGATTTGATCCCGCAGTTTGGCTGCTTTTTCAAACTCCAAAATCTTTGCGGCTTCATGCATCGCTTTGGTGAGTTCGGCGATAATTTTTTTCTTCTCGCTGGGTGGAATTTTATCTTTTTTATCATAGGTGTTGTAAATATCACTATGCTCTTCAAGCTTGAGATTTTCATCCATTTTACGTGTCGTGCTCGTTGGGGTAATGCCATGTTCTTGATTAAATGCCTCTTGTAAAGCTCTTCTTCTTAGCGTCGTCTCAATTGCCTTTTGCATGGAGTCGGTGATTTTCTCCGCAAACATTAAGACCCTGCCATTAAGATTTCGTGCGGCACGTCCCATCGTTTGAATCAAACTCGTCTCCGAGCGTAAAAATCCCTCTTTATCCGCATCTAAAATCGCAACCAAAGAAACCTCAGGCAAATCCAGCCCTTCACGAAGCAGGTTAATGCCCACCAACACATCAAATTCGCCCACACGTAAAGAGCGTATGATTTGATTGCGCTCAATGGCGTCAATGTCGGAGTGCATGTATTTGATTTTCATACCCAAATCGGCGTAGTAGCGTGTGAGCTCTTCTGCCATTTTTTTAGTGAGCACGGTGACAAGGACTTTTTCCTCTTTACATGTAACCTCTTTAATGCGGTCAAACAGCGTTTCGACTTGATTTTTACTGCTTAAAATTTCCACTTCAGGATCAAGCAGTCCAGTAGGGCGAATAATCTGCTCTGCCACATTTTCTCCGCTGAGTTCTAATTCCAACTCTTTAGGTGTAGCACTCACAAAAAGATAACGAGGCGCTTTGTTAATAAACTCATCAAACATCAACGGACGGTTATCTAGCGCACTAGGAAGCCTAAAGCCATACTCCACGAGTACTTCTTTTCGACTTCTATCGCCTGCAAACATGCCTCGAAATTGAGGAAGACTGACGTGTGATTCATCGACGATAACGAGGTACTCTTTGCCCATCGCCTCAAAGTAGTCAAAAAGCGAGTAAGGCGTAGCCCCTGGCTTAATGCCTGTAAGGTAGCGTGCATAGTTTTCAATGCCTTTGCACATCCCCGTTGCCCCCATCATCTCCAAATCAAACTCAACCCGTTGCTTGAGGCGTTGGTGTTCGACCAGTTTGTCCTCTTTTTTAAAGTAAGCTAAACGCTCGTCCAACTCCTGCTCAATCAATTTCATAGCCTTTTGAAGTCGCTCATGCCCTACGATAAATTGATTGGCGGCGTAAATGACCACTTTGGGTAAGCTTTGGAGTTTTTTATTTAAAAAGACATCAAAGTAGTAAATGCTCTCGACTTCATCGCCAAAAAACTCCACCCGAATGGCTTCTTCTTCGTTGTACGCAGGGAAAATATCGACCACATCACCACTGACACGAAAACATCCTCTATCAAAAAAGGTGTCATTGCGTTTGTAGCCCATATCCACTAAACGTAAAAGAAGCTTTTTTTGATTAATGCTCTCACCCTTTTCAATGATTTGCACCATTTGTTTGTATTCGTGAGGATTACCTAAACCATAGTTTGCCGAAACCGATGCCACACAAATGACATCATCGTAAGAGAGCAGTGAAGCAGTAGCACTGAGTCTCAAACGCTCTAACTCTTCGTTAATGGAGCTGTCTTTTTCAATAAACAAATCACTTCTAGGAATGTACGCCTCAGGTTGATAATAATCATAGTAGCTGATAAAATACTCCACGTGATTTTTAGGAAAAAAGCCCTTAAATTCGCTGTAAAGCTGAGCGGCGAGGGTTTTGTTATGCGTCATAATTAACGTGGGCATTTTTAGTTTTTGGATAATCTGCGCCATCGTGTAGGTCTTACCACTGCCAGTCACCCCGATAAGAGTTTGGTAGCGATTGCCTTTTTTGATGGAAGCACTGAGTCTTTCAATGGCATGAGGCTGGTCGCCTGAGGGCTGATAAGGACTTTGTAGATAAAATTCGCTCATATTGATACTTTTGTGATTATTTTGTTACAATTATACCAATACAACGCTAATGGAGCTATGAATGTTTGAAGAAGAAAAAAATATGAGTACATTAAGTCAAAAAATTATGGAACTTTTGGAACGATATAAAGCCCTACAAGTACAAAATGAAGAGTTACGTCAAGAAGTTGTAAAAGCAAAAGCGATGGCAGAAGCAAAAAATGTACAAATTGCAAAACTGGAACATGATTTAATTAACAAAGATGTCAATGCCGATGATTTGCTGAGTAAAATTGAAGCAGTGCTTGGCAAATGAATAAAATAACAATCAGCCTTGGTGGAAAAGATTTTGATATTAAACTAGAGGGTGATTTTGCGCTCAAATTTGAAGCTGATTTTAAAGAGCAATTTAAAGGAAAAAGTACCATTGATCCCAAAGAGCTTCTCTTCGCCTATGTGGAGAAGTGCTATGATAATTTTCTTTTAGAAAGCGAAATTAAACACGTGCTTACAAAAATAGAAGAAGTTTAAGTAACACTTTAAAAACAATACTATAAAATGAACTCAATGGTCAATAAGTGTATTGGCTAAAAAACAAAGGAGAAACGATGAAAAAAGGTTTTACGATGATCGAACTTATCTTCGTTATCGTGATTTTAGGTATCTTGGCAGCAGTGGCGATTCCAAGATTGACAGCGACAAGAGATGATGCACAAATTGCTAGAGCTGCTACAGATTTGGCGACAGCTGTAAATGATTTTAGTGCATATTACACTGCAAAAGGTACATTGAGTACAAAATTAAGCGATATGACGAATGTAACAACATTTAGTGATACTGGGGCAGATATGAATGACACTGATACAAAGGTAAAATTCCCTGATGCAGATGGATGTATTACTATTCAACCCACTAATGTAGCAGGTGGTGCTGCAAATGGTATTAAGATTAGCTATGAAAAAGCAACTGCAAGTATTGTATGTAAAGGTATTGCTGCTGCTTCATCAAAATTAATGGGACTTACACTTACTGATGGTGTTGCAGATACTGATGGTAATAAAACATATAATTTTGGCGGTTCTAACGTTACTTGGTAATTTTTACTTATTCGGGCAAATTGAAAGTTTGCTCGAATAATCTCTTATGTATTTATGCTTTAAAGAGGAGCTGTTTTGCCTTATACTAAAAATAAATCTGCTTTTACGATGATAGAACTTATTTTTGTTATTGTTGTATTAGGTATTTTAGCGGCTGTCGCTATTCCCAAACTTGTAGTTACCCGTGATGATGCGATGATTGTCAAAGGCAAATCGCAAGTATCTGCGATTCGTAGTGGTATTGCTCTTCAAAAATCAAAACGAATGTTAGAAGGGACAGCACCATTTCTCCCCCAAACCCTTGATAATGTAGCAGGAAGATTGTTTAATTATAATGATGGTAATAGTTCCAATATCTTAGAATATCCTATTATGTCAGAAGCAAATAAAGATGGTGCATGGGTCAAAACCAATACAGAAAATACGTATGAATTTCGTGTTATGGGTGTAGCGCATACATTTTTTTACGATAAAGCCACAGGAACATTTAACTGTACGGCTGGTACATATTGTAATGAATTGACTCGCTAATTCGTGTGCATTACTATCTTATTTCTCTTTTAAAATCTCCCCTTACTCCCTTAACGTATTGCTCTCATGATATTTTAGAGATAGGTAGGGTGGTGGAAGTGCCCCTTTCTAAACGCACACTTTTGGGTGTTGTGCTTGAGTGCGTTGAGCAACCTTCCTTTGCGTGCGAAGAAATTTTGCTTACATGTAAAACATTTTACACTTTAAAAACGCTGGAATTAGCACGTTTTATCGCTGAGTATTATGTCTGCTCCTTAGGTGAAGCGCTTGCTCTTTTTACCCCTTTTTTAGAAAAATCTTTACATGTAAAGCAAACGATTAACACTACCATTGAACTCTCTAGCTTGCAAGAGGAAGCTTTAGCATTTATCAAAGCCAATCCCAATGCTCTGCTTTTTGGCGATACAGGCAGTGGCAAAACCGAAATCTATATGAAACTCTTTGAAGAAGCCATCAACGAGGGAAAACAGGTGGCTTTTTTAGTGCCTGAAATTGGTTTGACCCCACAAATGAAAAGCAGACTTAAACACCATTTTGGAACACACGTTGCGATTTGGCACTCAAAAATTAGCGCTAAGAAAAAAGAGCAGATTTTAAAAGAGCTTCAAGAGGGAAAAATTTGCATTGTAGCAGGAACCCGTTCGGCTCTTTTTTTACCCTATGAAAAACTAGGCTTGATTGTGGTCGATGAAGAGCACGATGAAAGCTACAAATCAAGCAATAGACCTCGCTACAACGCTAAAGATTTAGCCCTTTTGTTTGGGCAAAAACTCAATGTCAAAGTGCTTTTAGGCTCTGCAACGCCTAGTTTAAACAGCGTTCAAAAGCTTCCCACCTTTAGGCTTAAGGGGACGTTTTTTGAAGCCTCAACGCATGTGATGTATGACGAGAGTGAGCATGGACTTTCTAATGCCGTGGTGGTTGCCATCGAAAAAACGCTGAAACGGCAGAAGCAAGTGGTGGTTTTTGTTCCTACCAGAGCCAATTTTAAGTACATTACATGTAAAAGCTGTGGAGCGAGTGTGGAGTGTCCTTATTGCAGTGTTGCCATGAGTGTTCACTTACATGTTCATGCGTTAAAATGTCACTACTGCAATTACACAGAAGCGATTCCAAAAGCCTGTCCGAAGTGTGGATGTGAGGAGATTATTGCGACACGGATGGGAACGGCGGAGGTGAAAGAGAAACTTTCAATCCACTTTAAAGACTTTAGCGTTTCGCAGTTTGACCGAGATGTCGTTAAAACCGAAAAACAACTCACCCAAATACTGAGTGATTTTAATGAAAAAAAGATAGATATTTTAGTGGGAACGCAGATGCTCAGCAAAGGGCATGATTACCACGGTGTGGGTTTAGCGGTTATTTTAGGTGTGGATGCGCTTTTAAATATGAGTGATTTTCGAGCCAGAGAAAAAACCCTAGCGCTTGTCATGCAAATTGCGGGGAGAAGTGGTCGAAAAGGGTATGGTGAAGTGTTGATTCAAAGTCAAAATAGTGAGTTTTTCAAGCGTTATTTGGGAAATTATGCGCAATTTTTAAACGATGAATTAGCCTTTCGCAATCCACTTTATCCACCCTTTCAAAAAATGCTCAAATTGATGAGCGCACACGCCAAAGAGGAAAAAGCTAAAGAGCGCATTGAAAACGTAGCCCAAATGGCTTTAGGATTTAAAAGTATTGAAGTAGTAGGACACGGCAAAGCGGGTGTTGCCAAAATAGCAGGAAAATACCGCTATGAGCTTTTGGTGCGTAGCCCTTCTACCAAAGCACTGTTAGAATTTGCTCATCTAAGCAAAGCCTTACAGGTTGAAGCTGATATGGATCCGCTCTCTTTTTCTTAAAATCAAAAAAGGTATAATAAACACCTTATAAAACAAATCAATTTAATTTTGGATACACCATGATAAAACGATACCCAACCAAACAAATTTTTGTAGGCAATGTCCCTGTGGGAGGCGATGCTAAAATCCCTGTACAATCCATGACTTTTTCAAAAACCCATGACGTTCAAGGCACATTAGAGCAGATTAAACGGTTGCATTTTGCGGGATGTGATATTGTCCGTGTCGCTGTGCCTGATTATGAAGATGCTTATGCACTTAAAGCGATTAAAGCGGAGTCTTCTTTGCCGATTGTGGCGGATATTCATTTTAACTACCGTTTTGCACTCATTGCCGCTGAGGTGGTGGATTGTATTCGCATTAATCCTGGGAATATTGGGAACAAAGAGCGGGTGAAAGAGGTTGTAAAAGCGTGCAATGAGCGAGGTATCCCCATTCGCATTGGGGTTAACAGTGGCAGTTTGGAAAAGCAGTTTGATGAGAAGTATGGCGCAACCACCAAAGCCATGGTAGAATCAGCCCTTTATAACATCAAGTACCTAGAAGATTTGGGCTTTACCAATATGAAAGTCTCCCTAAAAGCCAGTGATGTGGAACGTACCGTTGAGGCGTACCGAATGCTACGTCCTTTGGTGGAGTATCCCTTTCATTTGGGTGTTACGGAAGCTGGGACACTGTTTCATTCTACTATCAAATCGTCCATCGCTTTAGGTACCCTTTTGTTAGATGGCATAGGTGATACGCTTCGAGTTTCCATTACAGGTGAGCTTGAAGAGGAGATAAGCGTAGGGCGAGCCATTTTAAAAGACAGTGGTGTGCAAGCAGAGGGCTTAAACATTATCTCATGTCCGACATGTGGGCGTTTGGAGGCAAATTTGGTCAATGCCGTTGCAGAAGTGGAGCGTCGTACCAAGCATATTAAAGCGCCTTTAAATATCTCGGTGATGGGATGTGTGGTCAATGCCATTGGTGAGGCGAAACATGCGGATGTTGCCATTGCGTTTGGAAAAGGGCAGGGGCTTGTGATGGTCAAAGGCGAAGTCATTGCAAAAATGAAAGAAGAAGATTTGGTCGATAAATTTATAGAAGCGGTTGAACTTGCGGCAAAGGAATATAAAGCATGAGTAATCTTCATAATGTCAACATAGAACGCTCTGTTTTAAGTTCTATTCTTTTTAATCCAACAACCTTTGAAGATGTCGCCGCATTGATTGGTGCAAAAGATTTTTATTTGCCCAGTCATCGTTATATTTTTGAAGCAATGGAAGCGTGTGAGAGGGAAGATTTACCGATTGATGAAGAGTTTATTAAGAAAAAGCTGAATCAGCAAGCACGTTTTGATGAAGATGCCATGCTTGAAATTCTCTCAACCAATCCTCTGCCTACCACCAAAGCGTATGTTGAGGAGATTCGTGAGAAGGCGATTAAGCGAGAGTTAGTTCAGTTAACAAGTGATATTAAAGAGATTGCCATAGAAAAAGATTTGCCATCTACGGAGGTGGTCGATTTGGTGCAACAAAAGTTGTATCAGATTACGCAAGAGAGTGGCAGTAAAGAGTTTCGTGAATCGCCTGAGATGACCCATGCAACCATTGCGCACATTCATGAGATGAAAAAACGTGGCAACGCAGGAGTTGTGGGGGTCGATACAGGATTTGTGGAGATTAATAGACTCACTTCAGGATTTGGTGAGGGTGATTTGATTATTGTGGCGGCACGTCCAGCGATGGGAAAAACGGCGTTTTGTCTTAATTTAGCTCAAAATGCACTCGATAGAGGACGAGGTGTTGCCATTTTCTCTTTAGAAATGCCAGCAGAACAGTTAATGCTTAGGATGCTCAGTGCTAAAACCTCTATTCCCCTGCAAAAGCTTAAAGTAGGCGATATGAGTGATGAGCAGTGGAGTAGACTCAGTAGTGCGGCGGATGAGATGAGCAAACGTAAGTTTTTTGTGGATGATAATGGCTCGGTGGATATTCATAAAGTACGTGCTAAGCTTCGAAAACTTAAAAGTCAGCACCCTGAAATTTCTTTAGCCATCATTGATTATTTGCAGTTAATGAACTCTGCGAGCAATAAAGACAGGCATTTAGAAGTGAGTGAAATTAGCCGAGGGTTGAAACTTTTAGCTAGAGAGTTAAATGTTCCTATTATTGCACTTTCACAGCTTAATCGTGGGTTAGAAAGCCGTAGTGATAAACGTCCTATGCTGAGTGATCTTAGAGAATCGGGTGCGATTGAGCAAGATGCCGATATGATTTTGTTTGTGTACCGTGATGATGTCTATAAAGTGCGTGAAGAGAAAGAAAAAGAGCAAAAAGCACGCTCTGAAGGCAAAGAGTATAAGAGTGATTTTTTTGAAAAGCCAGAAGAACTTGCTGAAGTGATTGTGGGTAAAAATAGAAATGGTCCTGTGGGTGTTGCCAATCTCATTTTTCAAAAAGCGTGTACCCGTTTTGTTGATGGTGCAAAAAATGCTATTCCTATTGAAGTGGTGCAGTATAACGCTTCTATTGCCCCAGAGGCAAAGATAAGTTTGCCTCCGTTGTAATATGCTTCTTCCTCCTCCGCTTTTAGCAAGCAAAAAAGAACTTTTTGTTTTGCTTGTAGCGGTGGGATGTGTGGCGCTTTTTTCTCTTTTTTTTCATTACTATCACTTTTTAGAACTTCACAAAACAGCGTTACATGTAAGTAAAGCCACGGTTTTAAATCACTACACCAAAACCAACGCCAAAGGGCGCACGTATGATGTTTTTAAGCTTAAACTTGATGGCAGTGGCGCAGAGGTTTATACCACTTCGTTTCGTCCCTCTTCCATTCCTATCAAGAGTCGAGTCAAAGTAAAACTGAATGTTGAAAAAGTAAGCTTTTATGACTATCTCAAAGGTTTTTTTGCACCCTCTTTAGCTCTGTATGAAATCTATGAAGATGACCCACCTTGGGATGTGCGCCCCTTATATCAGTGGGTGGAGGATCAACATGAAAATGAAAAAATGGCTGAAGTGTATAAAACCCTTTTTTTTGCCACGCCTATTTCAAAAGAGCTTCGTGATGAGGTTCAAAAGTGGGGTATTTCGCATTTGATTGCGATTAGCGGATACAATGTTGGCGTTATCTCATTTTTACTCTTCTTTTTTCTCAAACCTCTGTACCGTTTTTTTCAAAATCGCTATTTTCCCTACCGTAACATGAGCGCAGATTTGAGTTTTATTGTCTTTGTTGTTTTGTTTATTTATATGGTCATTATTGATTTTATTGCCCCTTTTTTACGGGCATTTGTGATGAGCTTACTAGGGTTTTTCTTTTATTCAAAGGGGATAAAAGTGTTGAGTTTTGAGATGCTAGCTCTGGTGAGCATGGCACTTTTAGCGCTTTTCCCATCGCTTCTTTTTTCGCTCTCTTTTTGGTTTTCCATCGCAGGGGTCTTTTATCTCTTTTTATTTTTGCACCACTTTGGGCATCTCAATCGTTTTGTTTTGCTTGGAATGATTGATTTGGGAGTGTTTTTCTTAATGATTCCTATTGTGCATACGTTTTTCCCTGTTTTTACCTTTTTACAACTCACTTCTCCTCTTTCAAGCTTGGTCTTTGTCGTGTTTTATCCTTTGGGGCTCTTGTTGCATTTTTTGCAGTTTGGTGATATCTTAGATAGCGCAGTCCTTACCTTTTTACATGTAAAAACACAAACATATATGCTAGCGTTTCCGTGGTGGATACTCTTAGGCTATGTGAGTCTTTCTTTATTGGCAATACGTTTTAAACTAGCCCTCTATGGGTGTTTGATTTTCTCGTTTTTCGCTCTCTTTTTCATTGAGTAAAAAGCAGAGTTTCAAGCCGTAGAGATAGATAAACCATGAGAGATAAATCCATAAAAAGAAGAAGAGTAAAATACTAAAAGAGCCATAAATACTTAAATAGGTTTTGTTATAACTCACATAATAGACAAAAAGATTTTTAGAAATATACCAACACAGCGAAGCGACGAAGGAGGAGAGTAGGGCACTTTTGAGGTGAATTTTTGTCTTGGCAGAGACAACATACATGACAAAAATAAGAAGCCAAATAATAAAATAGGGCGTAAACTGTACAAAATTAATCGCACTCGTAACAGGTGTTTTTTCTAAAAACATTTGTATGGTCGCTGAGCTGTAAAAAAAGATAATCAGCCCCAAAGGCATAAGGGTTACCATCGTCCAATAGGTCGAAAGCGCTTCCCAAAAACTGCGGGTTTTTGTTTCAAAAATTTTGCTGACAATTTTTTCATAATCCAAAAAAAACATAATGGAAATGTAAAGCACAAAAATGAGTCCTACAACGCCCATATTGCCTGTATTGGCCATAAAATCATGCAAGTAGTGAATCATAATATCTTGCTGAGTGGGAATAAGCGAGCTAAAGATGAAACTTTGCAATTTTTCATAATAAACTTCAAAGAGTGGCAGTTTGGTAAAAAGGCTAAAGGTAATCAGTAAAATAGGAATGAGCGATAAAATTGTGTGAAAACTAAGCGAAGAGGCGTAGTGTGCAAGTTCTACGTCTCTTAACTTTTTGAAAAATTCCACACAATTTTTCGCACTTAACACTTAAAGTCCCATTTTAGAGGGGTTTAAAATGTTATTGGGATCAAAGGCTTTTTTAATCGAACGGAAAAGTTCCATCTCAGCGTCACTGAATGCTAAGTGCATAAAAGGCGCTTTACTGAGTCCTATGCCGTGTTCACCGCTAAGGGTTCCACCTAGCTCCACAGTTGCTTTAAAAATCTCTTCAATAGCAATGTGCCCGATTTCAAGCTGTTTGGCATCGTTTCCATCGACCATGACGTTGGTATGGACATTGCCATCGCCTGTATGTCCAAAGCAGGGCACTACGACGTTGTATTTTTTAGAAATCTCGCCAATGGCTTTGAGTAGGGCTGGGAGTTTGCTACGAGGTACGGTGATATCTTCGTTCAGTTTTTTACTGCCGTAAATGTTGATACATTGACTTGCATTACGTCTTGCAAACCAAAGATTTTTCGACTCTTCGGCATTTTGCGCTCGTTTAAAACCACTTCCTCCGTTTTGCTCAAAGGCTTTTTCAATGACATCAAGCTGTTTGGTGAGCTCTTCTTGCGTGTTACCATCCACATCGGTAATTAAAATAGCCCCTGCATCTTTTGGCAAGCCTTTGTTGTACTTTTGCTCAACCGCTTGAATGGAAAGGTTGTCTAAAAATTCCATTGCCACAGGAGTGACACCTGCTGCCATGGTTTTATAGACCGCATTCATCGCATCCTCAACACTAGGGAAAATGCCCATGGCTGTTTGTGACATTTTAGGCTTTGCAATGAGTTTAAGGGTAATCTCTGTAATGATGGCTAACGTTCCCTCACTGGCAATGAGAATTCCCGCAATGTTATAACCTGCGACATCTTTAATGGTACGTTTTCCCGCACGAATAATCTCACCGCTTGGAAGCACTGCACGAAGCGCCATAACGTAGTCTTTCGTGATGCCATATTTGGCAGCTCGCATACCACCAGCGTTTTCACTGACATTGCCACCGATAGTTGAGTACTCTTCACTGGCAGGATCTGGCGGATAAAAAAGTCCTTGGGCTTCCACAGCTTTTTGCAGTGCCATGTTAATGACGCCTGGTTGAACCACGGCGACCATATTTTCCATATCAATCTCAAGGATTTTGTTCATGTGTTTTTCAAACGCTAAGATAACGCCACCATTTGCAGGCAAAGAGCCTCCTGTAAAACCACTACCAGCCCCACGAGGTGTGATGATAATGCGGTGTTCATTGCAGTATTTTAAGATAGCACTCACATCGTTTTCATCACGAGGAAACAGCACTGCATCTGGCTCATAGCGTGTACGGGTTGCATCGTAACAGTATGCAATCAAATGGGCTTTGTCATCGTAAACATTTTCAGCGCCTAAAAAACTTTTAAAATAATCAATATGCTTTTTTTCCATTGTCTTATTTTCCAATCAATGAAGTGTAGTAAGTGTTGTAATCTTTGATTTCTGAACTTCCCCAGCTAAACCATGAACTTTCAACTGTTTTAATACGAGAGTAAAAAGGAAGTTGAGTCTCATCGCTTTGCTTTAATGGAATAGTTTGGATGGTGTTAAAATTATTGCAATCTACAAAATAACCTTTGTCTTTAATGGCAAAGAAAACAAGAGAAGCTGTATTTTGATAGCAGATTTCTTGAAAGAGTTTTTTATCAGGATTTGGGCGATAAATTTTTGATAAATATGCTGCAACCAAATCAGGATGTACCCATGTTATAGAAGGGTAACTTTTCGTAATACTTTTGTAGGTTTCTTGATTAGGCACAACAATAAGGGCTCTATCATAAAGGTAATTAAGTGTGACTTCATCCCCTTTAACAGGAAGAATACCTGATTGAGGAAAAGCAGTTTGTGCAAGCATCTCAAATTTTTCAATACGCAATGTTGCATGATTTCCATCTTTACTGATGACATCAACACGTGCAATAATACTTGAAGTTTTATCATCAAATTTGTGTTTTACAATACCACTTGCACCTAAAACAAAAGAGGGTGAATCAGCAACGATAAGCTGTTTTTCATTGGCATCTAACACAGGTGTTTTATACTCCAAAAAAGGTGTTTGTGCGTGAGCAAAAGCGCTAAACAGTAGCAGACAAAAAAGCAAGCATAATTTCTTCAACGGGGACTCCTTAAGGGGGTTGAAACCCTTTATGATTTTATAGTGGGATGATTATATCTATAACTGTTTTAAAAAAACTTATTTTTCTATCAAGGAGGGCTTTTAGGTATTTTGTAAGATTTTTTAAGATAAAATCAAGCACTTTTGAGGGGGGTGTGTGATGATAAAATGGGTATCTTTATGGATGATTTTTGTTTCGTTTTTAAGTGCATCCTATCTTGAAGAACTAAAATGGCCAAAAGGCGAAACCTTTCTTACTTTTTTAGAAAAAAACAATTTACCACTTAGTATTTACTACACTTTAGATAAAGAAGAACAAGAGTTGGCTGCTGAAATTGTAGCAGGGGTTAAGTATCAGGTTTTAAAGAGTGAAGAGAATCAACTTGAACAAGTGCTGATTCCTATTGGGGAAGAGTTACAGATGCACCTCAAAAAAGTTAATAATGAATTTGTCATGGAAATTACCCCTATTGTTTTTCAAGAAGAGAAACGTTCAGTTGCTATTGAAATTGATCATTCTCCTTATGTAGACATTCTTAAAGCGACCAATAATCATGGATTAGCCAATGAATTTGCCCAATCGTTTAAAGGGGGTGTGAATCTTCGTAGTTTGCAAAAGGGTGATAAACTAGTGCTTTTATTCCAACAAAAACGACGTCTTGGCAAATCTTTTGGTTCTATAAAAATAGATGTGTCTATGCTTGAAACTGCCAAAAGAGAAAATTATATTTTTTATTACAACGAGAACTATTACAACCAAAAAGGCGAAGAGTTAGATAACTTTTTATTAACTAAACCTGTTAATTACACCCGTATCTCTTCGGTGTTTACGCAAAAACGCTGGCATCCTGTTTTAAAAAAATACCGTGCACATTTAGGTATTGATTATGCTGCACCCACAGGAACGCCTGTTCGTTCGGCAGGTAATGGTAAAGTTATTTTTGTAGGAACAAAAGGTGGCTATGGCAAAACGATTGAAGTGAGTCATGATGGTAGCTATAAAACGCTTTATGCGCATCTTAATGGCTTTGCAAAAGGCATTCGTGGTGGACAGCGTGTGAAACAAAATCAAGTCATTGGTTATGTCGGTAACACAGGGATGAGCACGGGACCGCATTTGCATTTTGGTTTGTATCGAAGCAATGTGGCGATTAACCCTGCAAGTGTCGTTAAAGTAGCAAAAAGCGCATTGGGCGGGAAAGAATTTAAGGCATTTTTGAGTTACACAGAGGACTTAAAAGCGCAAGTTCACGTTGCTTTGCAAAGTCATGAAGAACCTTTTAAAGAAGAAGACTTTAATGGTTTTTATAGTTTAGAAAAAAGCAACAGTTAAATTTAGATTATGTTAAAAAATCTCAAATAAAGAGTCTTTCATGATACGATGTTTCTTTAAAAACAGCAACAAATTAGAGGTTATTACCGATTTTAATGATTTTTATGAAAATGAGGACAAAAAAGATAAAGTCGTATGGCTTGATATGCTTTTGCCAACTCATACTGAGATTAGTTTTGTGGAAGAGACGTTTGGGATAGATTTCCCAACCAAACAAGAGAGTGAAGAAATTGAGATATCTTCACGTTATTGGGAAGAAGATAAGAAGATAGAGATTAACAGCTTCTTCTTAATTACGCATGAAGACGGTGCGCACAATGAAACGGTTTCGTTTATTTTACAAGGTAATTTACTGATCTCCATTCGTTATAAAGAGCTTCGTGCGTTTGAAGAGTTTAGTAAGCGTTTTTTCTATGCTCCTCGTGAGTTTAAAAATGGCTATTACATCTTTTCACAGCTTTTAGATATTCGTATTGACGCCGATGCGGATATTATCGAGAAGCTTTCAAAAGACATTACCCGTCTTCGCAAACACGTTTTTACAGACTATGCGAACAACGATGAGGAAATCTTGGAAAAAATCTCTTCTTTTGAAGATTTAAATATGAATATCCGTGAAAACTTGATGGATAAACAGCGTATTTTAACCTCCTTTTTAAAGTCAAATAAGTACGATGATAGCTCACTTCGTGGGGATATTGTGATTATGCTTAAGGATATTAAGTCCTTGATTGATTACACCGAGTTTAATTTTGAGAGGCTAGACTACTTGCAAAATATCTTCGTGGGTGTTTTGAGCATTGAGCAAAATAAAGTTATCAAAATCTTTACCATTGTTAATGTCATCTTTCTTCCACCAACGCTTATTGCAAGTATCTATGGGATGAACTTTAAGATTTTGCCAGAGCTTGATTGGAGTTATGGGTATGCTTTTTCACTTGCACTTATGGTGATTTCTGCGATTACACCGATAGCAATTTTTAAGAAAAAAGGGTGGATTTAGGGAATGGAACACACCATTGAAGTGCTAAGAATTGAGGAGTGTGTTTCATCGGTTTATATTAAGCCAAAAAGCATGTACTACGTGCACAATGATGTGGAGAAGCGCTGGGATTTGGTCGATACGCACGATAGTGTTGCAATTCTTTTGTACCATAAAACTTTGGATAGTTTCGTTTTCGTTAAACAGTTTCGCCCTTCCATTTACCTCAAAAATCAAGAGGGATTTACCTATGAGTTGTGCGCGGGTATTGTCGATAAAGACAAAAGCTTGATTGAGATTGCTAAAGAGGAGATTATTGAAGAGACGGGGTATGATGTTCCGCTTGAAAAATTAGAAAAAATCTCTTCGTTTTACACCGCTGTTGGCTTTGCGGGTGGCAGACAAACGCTCTACTACGCCGTGCTAGATGAGAGCATGAAAGTGAGTGAGGGTGGTGGCATAGAGAATGAAAACATTGAAGTCATCTACCTCAAACGTGAAGAGACACTAAATTTTATGTTTGATGAGAGCATCGCTACCACATCAGGGTTAATGTTTGCTCTTATGTGGTACTTTAAAACGTTTGAGAAATAGCTTTACATGTAAAGCGTTTAGAGCATAAAACCAAATAAACTTCTGCTATAATATTTTCATGTACACCGTTGAATTTGTCGAACTTGACACCAAAAAACCATTTACAGAGTTTATCGCTACTTTGGAAAAAAATGAAGTAGCAAAAGTCTTTGCTTCGATTGACAAATTTGTTGAGCTTAAAAATGCTGCTTTACCTGTGGGTGAAAATCTGTCTAAAAAGCTAGATGAGGGTATTTTTGAGATACGAGTGAGCTTACCCAATAAGATAGTTCGAAATTTATACTATTACGTCAGCGGTCAAAAGATTATTATCACGCATGGCTTTGTGAAAAAAAGCCAAAAAACTCCTAGCTCTGAAATCGCAAAAGCCAAAGAGCTAAGGAGACAATACAATGAAAGGATGGCATATGAGTAACTATGAAAAACTAAAAAAAAGTTATATGAATGATGCTGAATTTGTCACCATGTACGAAGACGCAAAAACGCAAGTTGATCTAGAAAATGAAGTGCAGTACATCAAAGACAAAATTCATACTAACGACACTTCTTTCAACCTCCTAAATGCTTTGGATACCTTGCAAAAACATATCAGCGAATACACGCATAAGCGAAAGTTGGCATGATGTTGTAGTCTCGAATTTATGAAAAACTTGCTTTACATGTAAATTTAAAATAATCATTGTGAATAAAAGGAAAAATTTGAGTTTGATGAAAATTATAATTTTAGGAATAGTTTCTATTGTATTGGCTGGATGTACATCAATTCAAATCGTTCATAGCTATAATCCTGATGATATTAAACGTTATAAAAAAGAGATGACATCAATCCCTGCAAATCTTGAGATCGGTCATTTTACGTATCTTCCAAAGTCTAAGGTGCCGCAAGATGAATTTGATATGATTGGTGTTTTCTACGATAGTGGTCGTAAAATTGATACGAATATATCCGTTATTGTTGAAAATGAGTTACAGCGATTTGCAAAGTTTTATATACAAAAACAGGAGAGTGATACTAAATGTATTTTAAATGGTGATATATATTATTTAGGTTGGGATACCAAACATGGTGGCATTGGTTCAGTTATTAACTATTCTTTAACTTCTAATGGTGAGGTGGTTTCTAAATTAGAAATAAATCATGTATGGCAACATGGTTCTTTTAGTATTAGGACAGTTCCTCAAAAATTAACATACTCCATTCATGGTAATTTTTTTGAATTACTTAATAACACTAATTTTCGTGAAGAGATAAGACAGCATTGTCGATAAATGATAAGGTTTACATGTAAAGCTTTGAGTCTTTACATGTAAGAAATTTTAGTCGATAAATCGCTTCGTCAAATCCCCATATGTCTCAATTCTTCTATCCCGTAAAAATGGCCAGATGCGTCGTACGTGTTCGCCTCTTTGTAGGTCAACATCAACGATGAGCACTTCTTCTTGGTCGTGACTAGCTCTAACGATGATTTCTCCTTGAGGCCCTGCTACAAAGGAGTTGCCCCAGAAGCGGATGCCGTCCAGTACGCCGTGATTGTCGGCTTCTTTGCCGATGCGATTCACACTAATGACGGGAAGTCCATTTGCGATGGCGTGACCTCTTTGTATGGTTTCCCATGCGTCGCATTGTCTTCTTTTTTCATCTTCTGCGTCTTCATCAAACCAACCAATCGCCGTTGGGTAGATGAGCATTTCAGCTCCTTTTAACGCCATCAAACGGGCGGCTTCGGGGTACCATTGATCCCAACAGATTAAAACGCCTAGTTTTCCGACACTGGTTTGGATAGGATTGTAGCCCATATCGCCGGGGGTGAAGTAGAATTTTTCGTAAAAACCGGGGTCGTCAGGGATGTGCATTTTGCGGTATTTGCCAGCTACCGTGCCATCTTTTTCAAAGACGACGGCGGTGTTGTGGTACAGACCTGCGGAGCGTTTTTCAAAAAGTGAGGTGACTAAAACGACGTTGTTTTCTTTGGCGATGCCTGACCAAAAGGCGATGTCGCTCTCCCAGTTGCTCGCAAGCTCAAAACACGCTACGTCTTCGTTAATGCAAAAGTAGCGGTCTTGGTGGAGTTCTTGGAGTACGACAAGCTCTGCTCCTTGGCTTGAAGCGTGTTGAATGAGTGAAACGGTTTTAGCAATTGTTTCTTTGGCAGAGCCTTGAATGGCGTGTTGGATAAGCGCTGTTTTCATTGGATTGACCTTCTCTTGTAAAGTGATTTTATTCTACATTAATATGCTTTTAACACAAATTAATCTATTATCTTGATGATAACTATCAATTAGGAACAGAGATGATAATGCTATCGGAAATGAATCCAGGCGAGCAGGGCATCGTCAGTAAAATAGACGCTCAAGGTGAGCTTAAACAACGCCTTTTTTCTTTAGGACTTCGAAAAGGAAGTCAGATCAAAATGAAAGCAAGCAGTATCGCAAAAAGTACGTTAGAAGTTGAAGTGGGAAGTACGCTTTTAGCTTTACGTTATGAAGAAGCAAAAATGATTCAGGTAAAAAGAGTATGAAAGAGTTTGTGATTGCCTTAGTGGGGCAACCTAATGTGGGTAAAAGTATGCTGATTAATGCCATTGCAGATGCAAGGCTTAGGGTTGGCAATTTTTCAGGGGTGACGGTTGAAAAAGCTGAGGTGCGTTTTGTAGCGCAAGGGCATAGCATTAAGATTGTCGATTTGCCCGGAACTTACTCTTTAAATGACTACACGCAAGATGAGCGGGTGACCAAAGAATTTTTGGAAAATGAGCCGTATGATTTGATTATTAACGTCGTGGATACCACCAATTTGGAGCGCAATCTTTTTTTAACGACGCAGTTGTTAGAGCTTGATAAAAAGATGATTGTAGCGCTAAATATGATGGATGAAGCGCAAAAAGAGGGGATGTGCATTGACCATGAGCAGTTAAGCTCCATCTTGGGTGTTCCTTGTGTTAAGGTTTCTGCGGCAACAAAGAAGGGCATTGGAAAGCTTTTAAACCGTGCGATTGATATGTTCCAATTTCCCCATGAAAAATCAAAGTTAATTTACAGTGATGTTGTTGAGGAAGAAGTCGCAAAAATCGTACTTTTCTTAGAAGAAAAGCGCTATAAAAGTGCTGTTGCATACCGCGATATTGCCTTAAAACTTTTAGAACAAGATGTTAAAACATACCATCAGATGCGAGATGAGCCTTTATGGTTGGAACTCTCTTTGATTTTAAAAGAGGCGTTGGAGCATCTGTATTTGCACCATGAGAGCAAAGATGTGAGTGAGATTTTTGCACAAGAGCGTGCGGCATTTGCTAAAGGTGCGGTGCTTGAAACGCTTACATGTAAAAAGTGTTTAACATCAAGTATGACTGAAAAAATTGATGCGATTTTAATTCACAAAGTGTTTGGGATTCCTATTTTTGTTGTGTTGATGTGGAGTTTGTTTCAGCTGACATTTGAGCTAGGTTCTATTCCTATGGAATGGATTGATATGTTTTTTGTGGCTTTGGGTGCGTATATTAAAACCATTTTTGGAGAGGGTGCTTTGGGTTCCTTACTCGCAGATGGCGCACTTTCTGGTGTGGGTGCTGTGGTGATGTTTTTACCTAACATTGTTATTTTGTTTTTAGGCATTGCGCTTTTGGAAACCACAGGGTATATGGCTCGGGTTGCGTTTTTGCTCGATGGCTTTTTTCATCGTTTTGGTTTGCATGGAAAGAGTTTTATTCCTTTGGTCACAGGTTTTGGATGCTCCGTTCCTGCGTACATGAGCGCTAGAACGCTTAAAAATAATAAAGATAGGCTTATCACACTTTTTATCATTGGATTTATGAGTTGTGGGGCGAAACTTCCTGTGTATGTCTTGTTTGTGGGAGCATTTTTTCCAAAAGAGCAAGCGGGCAATGTGCTTTTTCTTATCTATATTGCAGGGGCACTTGTTGGGCTTCTTGCGGCAAAATTTTTAAAACTTTTTGTTTTTAAGGGAGTTGATGAGCCCTTTGTTATGGAGATGCCAAAGTACCGTTTACCTTCTTTAAAGCTTATTTGGCATACGGTGGTGATTAAGGCGATTTTGTATTTGCAAAAGGCGGGGACATTTATCTTAGCAGCGTCTATGCTGATTTGGTTTGCGAGTAATTATCCTAAATATCCCGAAATTGAAGCAGAGTATGCGCAAAAAATAGAGTTAGCTCAAAGTGATGAAGCAAAAGATAGTCTTGAAAATGAACAAGCCAAAATGCTTTTGGAGAAGAGTTTTTTAGCGATGATTGGCAAATCTACCGAAGGGCTTTTTGCACCCATTGGGTTGGATTGGAAGATGACGGTGGCTTTAGAGAGTGGTTTGGCGGCTAAAGAGGTGGTGGTTTCAACCTTAGGGGTTTTGTATGCCTTAGGTGCTGAGGTCGATGAGGAGAGTGAGGGGTTGCTTGAGGTGATTCAAAAAGAGATTCCTTTTGCCTCTGCGGTTTCGTTTATTATTTTTGTGATGTTTTATTTGCCATGTATGGCGGCTTCTATTGTTTTTGCTAAAGAGAGTGGAAGTTACAAATATTTGGCCTATTTGTTTGTATTTACGACACTCATTGCATGGGGATTGTCGTTTATTGGGTATCGTATAGCTCTTTACATGTAAAAAGGATTACTCCTCTTTTACATGTAAAAGCGTGTCGGTATTTGAATCATCATAGGGGTCAAGGTGTGCGTTAATGACCCACTCAATTTCAGGAGCGAGTGCTTTGATGTTGTCTTCAATTTTATCCCCTGCATGATGCGCTCGAAGCAGAGAAATACCAGGGCTAAAGACTAAATGAACATCGACAAAGTAGGTGTTAGCAGACCTTCGTGTTTTTAAATCATGAAAATCGCTAATCTCCTTTTCCGCTAAAATAAGGCGCTGAATATTTTCCACAATCTCTTCTTCCAAAGAAGCATCCAGTAAAATATAAACCCCATCTTTAATCAGTTTATACGCTGAATAGATAATATAAAGCGAAATAAGTATCCCCATAATCGAATCAATCATCTCAAAGCCTGTAAAATGAATCGCCACTAAAGAGAGCAAAATAGCGCCATTGCTAAGCACATCGGTTTTATAGTGTAAGGCATCAGATTCGATGACCATACTGTGTGTTTTTTTTGCTACATGGTGAAGAAAAGCAACCAGCATGGTTGTGAGGATGAAAGAGACGAGCATCACCCAAATGGAACTGCTTAGGTGTGAGAGTGCCTCAGGATAGAAGAGCTTTTTAATCGCCGTATAGAGGATAAAAAGACCCGACATACAAATAATTGTTCCTTCAATCACAGCAGCTAAGGCTTCGATTTTCCCTTTGCCATAATTAAACGTTTGATTGGCAGGTTGTTCAGCTTTAGCAATGGCAAAGTAATTAAAGGCTGAGACGATTAAATCTAAAACAGAGTCGATGGCGGAGGCTAAAACCGCCACCGAACCGCTTAAAAGTCCAATAAACAGTTTAATAACAATTAAAAGTGTCGCCGTTGCGCTAGAGACGATGGTAGCTTTTTTTTGTAATGTCATTAGGCGTCATCTCGTTCTTTGTAGATATTCATTGAAGCACAATGCAAACTACCATGTTCACGAATTAATACCGAAGATTCAATGCCCACTATTTCACGCATTGGAAAAAGATGCGTAAATGTTTCTAGGACTTGTGCATCGTAGGCATCGCTGTAAGTTGGAACAAGTACGGCATTGTTAATAAAGACAAAATTCATGTAGGTTGCAGGAATACGGTGGTTGTTAAAATATTTGGCAGAAGGTAGTGGGAGCGGAAGCAGGTTATAGCCTGTTTTTTTGAGCTCTTTTTCCATCTTATTGAGTTCGTCGTAGTGCTCGTCTTCTTTGTCGTAGCATTTGACATACGCGATGGTATTTTTGTTGATAAAGCGTGCTAGGGTATCAATATGCGAGTCGGTGTCATCCCCCATGAGTGCGCCATGTTTTAAAATAATCAGTTTTTTAAGTCCAAAGAGTTTTTTGAGCGTTTTTTTAATCTCTTTTTTGGAAAGCTCAGGGTTACGGTTCTCTTCAAAAAGACAATACGCTGTTGAGAGCATGACGCCATGCCCGTTACTATCAATACTTCCGCCTTCTAGGACAAAATCTAAACTTTTGAGTTTACCTTTAAGATAACCTTGGTGAAAGAGTTGCTCGGTAATGGTGTTGTCTAAATTGGCTTCAAATTTATTGCCCCATGCGTTAAAGACAAAGTCGTAGGTGCGGCGTTTGTGGTTTTTGTAGACATTAATGCCTCCAAAATCACGAATCCATGTATCGTTGGTTTGCATTTGAATCAGCTCAATGTTTTGCAAATTTGGAAGAAGATTGGCAAGGGCGGTTTTATCTTCACAGAGTACAAGGCATTTTTGAAAGCGAGCGATTTTGCCAATAAATTCGATATAGGTTCGATGAATCTCTTTAATGGAGTGTTTCCAGTCACTTTCTTTTGGAGGAAATACAACAATAAGCGCCTCTTGTTCTTCCCATTCAGCAGGTATTCTTCGTTTCATTGGCTTTCCTTCGTGTTTTGATAAGGGTCAAATTATACCAAAATGTGCTACTGTTTTTTTGGGCGAAAGTGGATAAAATGATGAAAATGACTCTTTACATGTAAAGGATAGGTGTGCTACTTCGAGATAAAAACAATAAAAGCATTAAACACATTAACCTGATGGCGCTTCTTTTTGCCTTTTTGTTTGCTTTTGTCTCTGCTGGGTTTATTATTATCAACGAGTACCTCTCTTTTAAAACAGAAAATGAAGCGCTTAAAGTGCGTTATAAAACAGAACAACACAAAAGTGCTTCTGCTAATTTACGCCTTTTAAGTGACATCGTCCATTATCGTTTTGCACAAAGCCAGCAGGAAACAGAAGAGGTAATTGAAAAAAAAGTAGTGGAGGATGTTCGTGCATTAATGGCTCATCTTGCCCCGCATCATTATATTTTTATTCAAAATAAAAATAACGAATTACTTTACGCTTCTAGTGAGTATCCTACTGAAACGCCCTTGAATGATGTTGTGCGAGAGGATTTTGAGCCTTTGGCATTGGTTTTAGGGAGTGGTGTGAAGATGCAAGGGATTGAAGATGTTTTGGCAAATAATGAAAAAGCGTATGAAGATAAAATTATTGATTTTGTGTTGAAAATCTATATGCTGACACTTTTTTTGTATTTGGTGAGTACCATAGAGTACCGTTATGTCAGTGAATTGATGGGGCGAGAAATTCGCTTTATTATTGCCTCATTTAAAAAAGCTTCACTCACGTATGAATTTATTGATACCAGCAAAATTAAATTTAAAGAGTTTCAAGAAATTGTTCATCAAGCCAATACGATGATAGAGCAGATTAAGAGTCAAAATGGCGCTTTAGTGGGCTTAAATAGCTCTCTTGAAGAAATTGTGGCGCAAAAGACACAAGAGCTTAAGGATTCGGTTTTGTTGACGCAAGAACTTTTAGAAAAGCAAGACCGTTTTGTTAAAAATGCTATTCATGAGATTAACACGCCTCTTTCAATCATTTTAATGAACATTGATTTGTACAATCTTAAATATGAAAAAAATCGTTATTTGCTCAAAATTGAAGCAGCGGTGAAGGTTTTGGATAATATTTACGAAGATTTGGCGTACATTGTTAAAAAAGATACGCTGGTGTATGAGAAGAAGCTCATTGATTTTTCAAGTTTTGTTGCACAACGGGTTGAATACTTTGAAGATGTAGCAGAAGGTAACAAATTAACCATTGAGACGCAGATTGAGCCTGAGGTGTTTATTGTTTTTAATGAAACCGAGTTACAGCGCATTTGTGACAATAATATTTCTAATGCCATCAAATACAGCTATGAAAATCATTCTTTACATGTAAAGCTCTACGAGGCATCTTCTGGCATTATTTTTGCGGTTGAAAATGATGGAGAAATCATTAAATCACCTGAGCGACTCTTTGATAGGTATTATAGAGAAGACGTGGCACGGGGAGGATTTGGATTAGGGTTGAATATTGTTAAAGAGATTTGTGATGCGAATGATGTTGATATTCGCATTGTCTCGGAAAATGATAAAACGCTTTTTGAATACTGCTTTAAAAAGGAGAAAGATGAAGATTTTACTGCTTGAAGATGAGTCGATGTTGCGAAGTTCGATTGAGGAGTATTTGGAAGCTTTAGGGCATAAAGTGCTCTCTTTTTGTAACGGAGAAGAGGCTTATGAAGCCATTAAAAGTGATGTTTTTGATTTGTTAATTTTAGATATTAATATTCCTAAGATGAATGGATTTTCTTTACTGAAATCACTCAATGAAATCGAACAGGCTTATCCGAGCATTTATATCAGTGCCAATGTTGATATTGAAGATATTTCAAAGGCGTTTGAACTTGGGGCATATGATTATCTCAAAAAGCCGTTTCATCTTAAAGAGTTAGGCCTTCGCATCGATAAAATTAAAAAAGCGTATGATGTTAAGAAGATGCAACACATTATTTTAAGTCCAAAATATGTCTTTTCCAAAGAGGAACAGATGCTTTTTTATAACAATAAAGAGCAACTCCTCACTAAAAAACAGTTACAAATTGTTACATTATTGTGTGAGAATGTGGGGGTGGTGGTGGACTTCGAAAAATTCCGTAGTTATGTTTGGAAGGATGAACCTATTGATAACGCCACAATTAGGGCTGAAATAAGCCGTTTTCGGAAGCTTCTTAAGGAGGATTTTATTATCAATCTTAAAGGCGTTGGTTATAAAATTGAGAAGTATTTTCCTGAAAAAAGAGGTTAAAAGTTACAAAATTACACAATTGTTTTCTCTTTAGCTCTCCATTTCCTTCTTCTTTTAAAATGCTACGTTAATGCTATGTTACTTCTTTACAATGTCCTTATCACAAAGAAGGAGGATTTTATGAGTATGCATCTGTATGACAAAGTGCGAGCCAATCCAAAATTTGCAGCGTTAGTGCAAAAAAGAAGCCGTTTTGCATGGAGTTTATCCATCATTATGTTGGTGGTTTATTATGCGTTTATTATTGTCATTGCTTTTTCTCCTTCAACCTTTGGTCAAAAAATCGGCAGTGGTGTGACTACTGTTGGAATTCCCATCGGACTTGGGGTGATTATGTTGGCGATTATTTTAACGGGTATTTATACCAAACGTGCCAATGGCGAGTTTGATGAATTAACCCAACAAATCAAGGATGAAGCAAGGAGTGAGTCATGAAAAAAATCATCATTACATTAACACTTCTTAGTAGCTATCTTTTAGCCGCAGGTGGCGATATGGGTGTTTCGGGTAAGCGGGATATTAATATGTCTGCGATTATTATGTTTTTAATTTTCGTGCTTGCAACTCTTGGTATTACCTATTGGGCGGCACGTCGTACCAAAACGGCAAAAGATTTCTATACCGCAGGTGGGGGTATTTCAGGGTTTCAAAATGGTTTAGCCATTGCGGGAGATTATATGTCCGCAGCATCGTTTCTTGGAATTTCAGGTTTGGTTTATATGAAAGGCTTTGATGGGTTGATTTACTCTATTGGCTTTTTGGTGGGCTGGCCTATTATTCTTTTTTTGGTGGCAGAACAGCTTCGAAACTTGGGAAAATACACTTTCTCAGACGTAGCATCGTACCGTTTGCAACAAACGCCCATTCGCACTCTTGCAGCGTTTGGCTCGTTAGCTACGGTTGCGCTTTATTTGATTGCACAAATGGTAGGAGCTGGAAAGCTTATTGAAGTTTTGTTTGGGCTTGATTATGAGTATGCTGTCATTATGGTCGGTATTTTGATGATTTTATACGTTACCTTTGGTGGCATGTTGGCAACAACATGGGTGCAGATCATTAAAGCGATTTTACTCCTCTCTGGGGCTAGTTTTATGGCCATCATGATTATGTATAAAGTAGGTTTTAGTTTTGAATCACTCTTTTCTCAAGCCGTTGCTATGAAACAAACGGATGCGATTATGAGTCCTGGTGGTTTGGTCAGTAATCCCATTGCAGCGATTAGTTTGGGTATTGCTTTAATGTTTGGAACGGCAGGGCTTCCACACATCTTGATGCGTTTTTTTACGGTCAGTGATGCAAAAGAGGCACGCAAATCAGTCTTTGTTGCCACAGGATTTATTGGTTATTTTTACATTTTAACGTTTATTATTGGTTTTGGTGCTATTGTTCTTTTAACAGCAAATCCTACTTATATGGATACGATTAAAGGGGGGATTATTGGTGGTGGCAATATGGCGGCGATTCACTCAGCCCATGCCATTGGAGGCAATCTTTTCTTAGGGTTTATCTCCGCGGTGGCATTTGCAACAATTTTGGCGGTCGTTTCAGGCTTAACTTTAGCAGGAGCAAGTGCGGTGAGCCATGACTTGTATGCTAACGTTTTTGCAAGAGGAAGAGCTGATGAGATGGTTGAAATGCGTGTTTCTAAATATGCAACCATTGCCTTAGGTATTGTTGCCATCATATTAGGTATTGCGTTTGAGAAACAAAACATTGCCTTTATGGTCGGTTTGGCGTTTGCAATTGCCGCAAGTGCGAATTTTCCGATTCTTTTCTTGTCAATGTTTTGGAGTAAGCTCACGACCAGAGGTGCTGTGATTGGGGGGAGTTTAGGATTATTCAGTGCGATTACGCTTGTGGTCTTAAGTAAAGCTGTATGGGTAGGCATCTTGGGCAATAAAACCGCTATTTATGCTTATGACAATCCAGCACTCTTTTCGGTGAGTATCGCTTTTATTGGCATTTGGTTTTTCTCCATTACCGATAAAAGTGAGAATGCAAAAAAAGAGATTGAAGCTTATGAGTATCAGTTTATTCGCTCTCAAACGGGCATTGGTGCTGAGGGTGCAACGAGTCATTAAGGCTTAGCGCAGATGCGCAGTTATCGATAAATTTGTAAAAGGATAGAAAAAATGTCACAACTTTTTGAACCAAACAGAGCGTTAAGTAAACAAGCGCGTATTAAAAATATGTGTGAGTATAAAGAGCTTTGTATTCAAGCTGATGAAGATTTTGAAGGGTACTGGGATAAATTAGCTCGTGAGAAAATTGAGTGGTTTAAGCCTTATGATAGGGTACTCAATGAAGATAATGCTCCATTTTATAAATGGTTTGAAGGTGGAAAACTCAATGTTACCCACCAATGTTTGGGGCGTCATCTTGACTCACGTAAAAACAAAGCGGCTATTATCTGGGAGGGTGAAGATGGGACTCGACGCATCATCACGTATCTTCAACTTTTTTATCGTGTGAATCGTTTGGCAAACTTGTTACGCAATAAGTTTGGAATTCAAAAAGGCGATCGTGTTGTCCTTTACATGCCGATGATTCCTGAAGCGGCGTTTGCGATGTTGGCGTGTGCTAAGATTGGAGCGATTCACTCAGTTGTTTTTGGTGGATTTTCTGCTGATGCGCTAAGAGATAGAATTCAAGATGCACAAGCAAAACTTGTCATTACCGCCGATGGTGCGTTTCGTCGTGGTAAGCCTTATATGCTCAAACCAGTCGTAGATGAGGCTCTTCGTGAGGGGTGTGAATGTTGTGAAAAGGTTTTAATTGTTCAGCGTAATTTTGAAGACATTGAGTATGTTCGTGGTCGAGATTATGTTTACAATGAGATTGTTATGCAAGAGTCAAAGTATTGTGAGCCTGAATGGATGGATGCGGAAGACCCTCTTTTTTTGCTTTACACCTCAGGCAGTACTGGAAAGCCAAAAGGGGTACAACACTCAAGTGCTGGCTACATTCTTTGGGCGCAATACACGATGGAGCATGTTTTTGATGTTAATGAAAACGACACATTTTGGTGTACGGCAGACGTGGGTTGGATTACGGGGCATACGTATATTGTTTATGGACCTTTGGCAATGGGTGCGACGACCATTATGTATGAGGGTGTTCCAACCTTCCCCGATGTAGGTAGATGGTGGAGTATGATCGAGGAGCATAGGGTCAATCAATTTTATACCGCACCCACAGCGATTCGTTTGTTGCATAAAGAGGGAGCGGATGTGCCTAGCACGTATGATTTAAGCTCTTTAAAGGTCTTAGGAACGGTGGGTGAGCCGATTAACCCTGATGCGTGGATGTGGTATTATGAGCAAATTGGTGGGGGAAATTGTCCGATTGTGGATACGTGGTGGCAAACGGAGACAGGCGGGCATATGATTTCTCCATTGCCTGGTGCGACACCGATTAAGCCCGGCTCTGCGACTTTCCCACTTCCTGGTATTAAAGCGGAGATTATTGATGAAAATGGCAATCCAACGCCAAAAGGTGAAAAAGGATTTTTGTGTATCACAAAGCCTTGGCCATCCATGATTCGCAATATCTGGGGCGATAGTGACCGCTTTGTGAAGTCGTATTTTGGAGATTGTAAAAAAGATGGCAAGCCTGTTTATTTCTCAGGCGATGGTGCGATGTACGATGATGATGGCTACATCGTTATTACAGGTCGAACGGATGATGTTATTAACGTTTCAGGTCATCGAATTGGAACGGCTGAGATTGAGGCGGTACTGGGTCACCATGAGAACGTGGCGGAGGTTGCGGTTGTTGGACGACCTGATCCGATTAAGGGTGAGGGTATCTTTGCTTATATTGTTATCAAAGGGACAGATAGCATTAGCGAAGAGGTTTATATGATTCAAGAGCTTAATAAGCTCATTGTAAAAGAAATTGGAAATATCGCCAAACTCGATGCCATTCGTTTCGTTCCAGGGCTTCCAAAAACGAGAAGTGGAAAGATTATGCGTCGTATTTTACGCTCTATTGCTAAGAAAGAGCCAATCACGCAGGATATTTCCACACTCGAAGACCCAAGTATTGTGGAGAAAATCCAAAATCTCGTTCAGTTTTAAAATACCTTTTTTCCTCTTTTAGGCAAAGTCTTTTTGGGCTTTGCCTCTACACTTTAGAATCTACTTTTTTAAAATATCTGCTTTTTCGTCTTTTATAGTTTTGATAAATATTATTGATTTCATACAAAATTAAGCTCAAAAAGCCTAACATTCTGATAATGGTTATTACAACAATAGAGGAAAAATGGAAAATATAAAGTTAGCGGTAGATTATGGGGCACTGGGAATTTTACTTGTGATGAGCATTTTGGTAGTGGGGTATAGCCTTGAGCGGTATCTCTTTTTTAAGTCTTTACATGTAAAAGCGTATTCCACCAAAAGTAGTCTTGAGCGGGATGTTTCCAAAAACCTGACCATCATTTCTTTGATGGGCTCAAACGCTCCTTATGTTGGGCTTTTAGGAACGGTTGGGGGTATTATGGTGGTGTTTTATGACATTGGTATGAGCGGTGGCGCTTTGGATACTTCAAAGGTGATTGTAGGACTTGCTTTAGCGTTAAAAGTCACCGCTGCTGGGCTTTTGGTTGCGATTCCTTCGACGATGATTTACGGTGGATTTATGCGAAAGGTCGATGTGGCTGTGAGTGAGTGGGAAGATGAAGTCATTAAAGCGGGTTGAGGGGATTAATGTCGTTCCTCTAATTGACATTATGCTGGTTTTACTCACCATTGTTTTAACGGTTTCTTCGTTTATTGCCTTAGGCAAAATCGAAATCTCTTTGCCTCAAGCGACCAATTTTAGCAAGGTTGAACCCAAATTTTATGAGATTGGCATTGATGCGGAGCATCAGTTCTTTGTGAATGGCGAATTAACGCTAAAAGAGGAGTTACATGTAAAGTTTGAAAGCCTCACCAAAGAGGATTCTGTGGCGGTGAGTGCGGATAAACTAGCAGCATATGAGGATTTTATCTATGTGATTGATCTACTCAAAGCCAAAGAAATTGAAAAAATTGGAATCGTTGTGAATAAAAATGAATAAGACAACGCATAAAAAAGTGGATTCAAAGGTGCTTTTTGGCGAGGAGAGAATTGTTAAAATCGTTCATAATGGTGTGGAGTATGTGCTTCGCATCACCAAAGAAGACAAGTTGATTTTGACGAAGTAAAAAGGGGTTGTTATGGCAAATGTACTGTATCGTGTAGCACAAAGGAATGCAGAGGGAAAAGCGCTCTTGCTCTCTTTTGTCCTGCATGCGAGTGTTATAGGATTTTATCTTTTATTTATGTACCAAAAACCTTCGTATATCATGCCTAGCAAAGCGATTGTTTTGGAGATTTCAAACATTGAGCGTGTGGCTCCCAAACCGCCTCTTCCTACACCGCCTCAGCCAGAACCTGTGGCGCAACAAGCAGTCGTAAAGCCTCTGGAGCCTGTCAAACCTATCGAGCCTGTGAAGCCGATTGAAAAAGTGAAGCCAAAACCAAAACCTATCGTTAAACCAAAACCCATCGCAGAGCCAAAAGCGTTTCAAGAAAAAGCAGTCGAAGAGGCTACGCCACCACCAATGCCTTCTCTTGCGAGTGAACCTGTGGTAGCAGCACCTTCTATGGCAACAACGCCTATAACGCCCAGTTCGACTAACAGCGCAGAGCCGTATAAGCGAACGGATTTTGAGATTATTAGAGATAAGGTACTTTCTCGCTTAGTCTATCCTAGTGTGGCACGCCGTATGGGATGGACTGGAGTGGTACAGGTGGAGTTGGTCATTGATACCAGTGGTAAGTTGCTCTCTGCTCTTATCCATAAAAGTTCCAATCGAACGGTTTTAGATGAAGCGGCTTTAAGTGCTGCTTTAAAACTGCAAGGGCAACAACTCCCGAAACCTAAAAGCCTCAGTACGATTATCTTACCCATAGCGTTTAAACTTCGATAATACCATGGGAGGAGAGATCCTCTTATGGCGCTTTGTGATTATTACTTCGTTAAGGTTGAATACCTATAATTTTCTTAATAGAGTTCTTGCATAACTCTTAACATGCCTTTAAAGCAAAGCTCTAAAGGCTACGTTAACACTGGGTTTTCTTTGGCCAAAAGCCCACGCACCCTTGGTGCTTTTCCTTCTTGCAAAATGAGTTTTGCAAGAAGTCTAATATTAAACACAAAAGTTATGAGGAATCGTGATATGCAAAAAAAGATTTGGTTTTATACGCACTGGTTGTTAGGATTGGTTGCGGGATTTGTTTTGGTCATTGTGGGTGTGAGTGGGGCGCTTTTATCGTATGAAAAAGAGATTATGGGATTGATGAATCAAAAGAGTTTTCGCATCGAGGCAACCGCTAACGAGAAGCTCTCACCCGATGTTTTGTTAAATGCGTTTAAAGAGAAGCATCCAACATCGGTGGTCGTAGGATTGCGTCTCTTTTCTGACCCCAATGCTTCCTCTGCTGTAGTGGTACAAGGGGCAAAAGCGGGTGGAAAAAATATGTTAAATTATTATATCAATCCCTACACAGCAGAGCTTTTGCCTGAAGTAAGAGGAGATGCTTTTTTTCGTGTTGTTTTAGAGGTGCATCGAAGATTGCTTTTAGGAGAAGTTGGTAAACAAATCGTAGCGGCATCGACGGTAGCACTTTTGATTCTTTCGTTTTCGGGGATTTATCTCTATTGGAGAAGTATTCGTAAAAGTTTAAAATCAAGTCTTAGTATTAACTTTAAAGCCAAAGGCAGAGGCTTTTTGTATAAATTGCACTCGGCACTGGGCTTATGGGGGCTTTTGTTTTTTGTCTTGATTTCACTCACGGGACTTACGTGGTCGTATGAGTGGTATAGAACATCTTTGTACCGTATGGTTGGGGTCGAAATGCCACAACACGGGATGCACCATGGGGGCGGTAAAAAAGGAACTGCTTCTAGTATGAAATCAGAGCAAACTGAAGTAGATATGCTTTTATCTCAGGCGTGGAGATTGTTTGAAACGACAGTAGAGGGTGAGTATAGCTTTGCATTTTTCCGTTTGCCTGATGGAAAAGGGAAGGTAGATTTTACGTATATGGATAAAGAAGCTCCACATTCTAGGGCGTTTAATACCCTCTCTTTCAATGCCAAAGAGGGTACGGTGCTTTCGCATGTGCGCTACGATGAAAAGCCTGTGACAGAGCAGGTGATGTCCAGTATGTTACCGCTTCACAGTGGAGAGTTTTTTGGATGGGGTGGAAGATTTTTAATCTTTCTCTCAAGTGCGAGTATGGTTCTCTTTGGGGTAACAGGCGTCATGCTTTACCTTGATAGACGTAAAAAAGCACGCAAAAAAGCAGCCCTTCGCACCGCTTAGGGGCTTTTTAGATTTTTACATGTAAAGGGTAGCGTCTGGATGTTTGAACATTATTATCAAGAGCTTTTAGGGTATTTTAGCAAGACGCTTCATGATACAGAAGAGGCAAAAGATGTGGTACAAGAGACTTATCTTCGCATTAGTGCGATGGGTGAGCGAGCCAATTTGATTGCCCAGCCACGTGCCTTTTTATACCAAACAGCAAAGCGCATTTTGATTGACGAGTGGCGTAAGAAAAAAAGCAGTACGTTTGTGGGATTGTATGAAGATGAACATTTAAGCCATGCTCACGAAGAACCTTTAGAACATCTTCTCTCAAGTCAGCGCATAAAAACTCTTCATGCTACCATTAATGCGCTTTCTCCTCGATGTCAAGAAGCATTTAGGTTACATAAATTTGAGGGTTATTCGCATAAAGAGATTGCTGAAATGATGGGGATTAGTAAAAATGCGGTGGAAAAACACATTATCAAAGCGCTTTTGGCGTGCAAACAAAGCTTAGATGTGATGGAGGAGCAATGAGTCAAGCATGGATTGATGAAATGGCGGCCTCATGGTTTGCAAAAGCACAAGAGGGAATGAGTGCTTCGGAGAAAAAAGCGTTTGAGACGTGGCTATCTAGCAATCCCACTCACCAAAAAGCGTATGCCTCTTTTGAGCAATTATGGAGGGATTTAGACGCTTTAGCTCCATACACCCACAAGCGCTCTACTTCAAAGAAAAAAATGGCATGGATTTATGGTGCCTGTGCGGCTGCGGCGTGTTTTGTGATTGCTTTTTTTCAGTGGCAAAGCTTTTCGCATCGCTTAGAGTTTGCGCAAAGCATGCAGACACCCGTAGGAAAAATGACAGAATACAGTTTACACGATGGTACAACACTCTTTTTAGATACAAATACGCATGTAAGCGTGGCGTATTATGCAGATGAGCGTCGTGTGGTGCTACATAAGGGACAAATTGTTTTACATGTTCGTAAGAACAAAGAGCGTCCTTTATTTGTTGAGGCAAAAAATGTGGAAGTGAAAGTCACGGGGACACGTTTTGAAGTGCAAAATCATGAAAAGAGTGTGCGAGTGAGTGTGGAAGAGGGAAGCGTGGATGTGGCGCATCAGATAGAAAAAAGGCGGGTGTATTTAGCTTCTCTTGGGGCAAATGAGCAGATTGTTGTAGATGAAAAGGGTCTTGTTCTTGCGAAGAAAAGCATTCAAAGCAGCACTATTGCTCCGTGGCGCAATGGGCGTTTAGTTTTTGATAAAACACCTTTGCATGAAGCCTTATATGCATTTGAGCGTTATGGGGTTAAACCTGTACAGATTAGCTCCATTCACTTAGCTTCTTTACCGCTTTCAGGGAGTTTCGAGATTGAGCGTTTTTCAAGTTTTATTGAGATGCTTCCAAAAGTACTACCGCTTAAGGTGATAAGAAAAGAAGAAACTATTCGTTTAGAAGAGTGATATTTTTTTGATAACCAATGTCAGGTTTTTTCTTTTTTCTTCGTCTTCTCCTATATGAAAACAATTATCAACTTAGGAGAATACACCTTTATGAAATTTCAACACCTTTCCATTGCCGTGGCGGCGGCTTTGGCACTTACTTCACCGCTTATGGCAGACTCTGCTACGGTTTTACATGTAAAGATTGAACAGCAGAGTTTAAGTTCGGCTTTAAACGCTTTTGCAAAAGTTGCGGGGCTTCAATTGATGGCGGATGCAACCCTTTTAGAAGGGAAAAAAACGTCACGATTAGAGGGGAATTATACGCTCAAAGAGGCGTTTTCAAAATTACTTCACGGCAGTGGACTTGAAGCTATTATTCAAGGTGATACGGTCATGATTCAAAAAATAAGCACTTCAAGTAGCAGTACCCTTGAGGCGATTGCGATTAGCGCTTCATCTGTGGCTCCTTTTCAAACTGAAGGCACACACTCTTATACGACTAAACGTATGAGTACCGCAACAAAATTGGGGCTTTCTATTCGAGAAACACCCCAATCTGTGACAGTTTTAACCCAGCAAAAACTAGAAGATTTAGGGGTAAGTTCCTATCAAGAGATGCTTGAAAATGTTACAGGCGTTTCTCTTAATCGTATGGATGAGCGGGTTTATCCTACTGCACGTGGTTTTGATGTGGATTATTATCTTTTTGATGGGATGCCAACGTATGCTATTTCGGATGCGGGAGCAAATGATATTGATCTTTTTCTCTACGATAGGGTTGAAGTGGTCAAAGGGGCAAACGGTTTAATGACGGGGGCTGGTAATCCTGCGGTGGGGCTTAATTTTATCCGTAAGCATGCAAACTCCCAAGAACCAAAAGGAAGTGTAGAAGTTTCTGCTGGTTCGTGGGATGCGTACAGTGCATCAATGGATGTCTCTAGCGCGCTCAATGAAGAGGGCAATGTGCGAGGACGAGTGGTCGCTAAGCACGAAGACAAACACTCCTACATGGATGGTTATGAAAAAATAAATGATGTCGTTTATGGTGTTGTGGATATGGACGTTACGGATACGACGTATGTTTCCATTGCGGCAGAGTATCAAAAATTAGAGCGCAATGGTATTCGTTGGGGTGGTTTACCCGCATTTTACAGTGATGGAACGCGAACAGACTTTTCACGCTCCAAAACGGTCAGCGAAGATTGGACGTATTGGAACAATGAGACAAAAGCGCTTTATGTGGATGTGAAGCAGTATCTTTACAATGACATTTCTTTAAATCTTGCCTATTCGTACCGAAAACTCTACAGTGAAACTTCTCTTTTTTATTTTAGTGGTACGGTAGATAAAGCAACGGGAATAGGTGAGGGTGGAATTTATCATTATATCAGTGATAAAGAGAGTGTTGAACAAAATTTGGATTTGTACGTTTCAGCACCTTTTGAATTCGCACAACTTGATCATGAGGTTGTCTTGGGTGTTATGCGTAATGTCTCCGATACAAAGTATGACCATTGGGGTTCTTCTGGGTATGTCACTTCAACACTTATCGCTCCTGCGATTAACTTTTATTCGATGAATACACCTAGACCAACCCTCTCATCTTATGGAGAAAATACACCTGATAAAACAACACAAACAGGGATATATGTAGCGGGTAAATTTTCTTTAATGGATGATTTAAAGCTGATTACGGGAGTGAGAGTTTCGGATTGGAAATCTAAAAGTGATGATGGAAGTGACAATCGACATTTTCAAAATGAACTGACTCCTTATGTGGGTTTAATTTATCATTTAAATGAAAACCATTCTTTGTATGCCAGCTATACGGATATTTTTAAGCCTCAAACGTATAAGGATATTCATGGAACATATCTTGATCCTATCGTAGGGAAAAATTATGAGACGGGAATTAAAGGAGAGTATTTTGATAAACGCTTAAATGCGTCACTCTCTATTTTTAGGGTTGAGCAAGATAATTTAGGTGAAGCAACAAGCTCATTTGTTCCAGGCTCCACAGATTATGCGTACGTAAGCACAGATGGGGTAGTGAGTAAGGGCTTTGAAGTAGATATTAATGGTGAAATTACGGATAACTGGCAGATAGGTTTTGGTTTGGCGAATTTTGAAGCTAAAGATGCCAATGGCAATAAAGTTCAAACTAAATCTTCACGCACTATGGCGAATGTGTTTACGAAATATAGTGTTGCTCAATGGGGTTTTGGTGTAGGATTGAATTATCGTAGCAAAATTTATACAGGCAGTGGTGCGGCAGAGCTTACGCAAGATGCGTATATTTTAACCAATGCAATGGTCTCTTATGACGTAGATAAACATATGAAGCTTCAGCTCAATGTGAACAATATTTTCGATAAAGAGTATTACGAGGGATTGGGATCTGATGGGATGATTTATGGTTCTCCTCGAAATGCAACACTAAGTTTTAAGTACACATTTTAAAAAGATAAAGGGGTGAAAACCTCTTTACATGTAAAAAGGATAGGAATGATCAAAAGCAAAACAATGAATCTTTTTAAAGCATTGTTGCTCCCTGAAAAAAATGCTAAAAAGATTGGCTTTTTTCGTTTGGTGTGTGCGAGTGTTGGGGGATTGTGCGTTGCATATTTGGGGATGAGTTTGTGTGTGGCACTTTTGCCTGTTAAAGCAGGGGAGGCGATTGTCATTGCGCTTTTGTTTAATACGCTTATTTGGGCGGTATGTGCAGTATGGATTAGTGTTGCGCCTACTCGTTTACACGCACTCCTTCGAGCAGTGCTTCCGAGTGTTGTGTTTGCATTTTTGCTGAGCTTTTTTTTCTTTCATAAAGGGTCATAATGCATCAGAAAAAAGCTTTAATTCAGCGTCTAATGGGCGTTCATTCTTTGGTAGGTGTTGGCATAACCTTATTCATGTATGTCGCTGTTTTTTTTGGTATTTTTGCGATTTTACTCCCTTTTATTCAGGTATGGGAGAAGCCTTCACGCCATTTTGCAATGCCCTCTAACCTTCAGGACGTTAATTATGGTGCTATGATTGATTCTGTTTTATTAGACCCTACTTATCCACAGATTAATGGCATTAAAATTTTTTTACCAGGGGCAATGTTGGATCCTGCTTTACGCATCTCAACACAATTTGTACCCACCAAAGTTTTTAACCCTAATACCTTGCAAGAGGTGCAAAATGAAGCAGAAAGCTCTCAACTGGCGTCTTTTTTAAATGGGATGCATTATGGCAGACCTTTTAAGCTTTTTGGGTTTATTCTTTTTGGCTTAGTGGCGGTGGCTGCGATGTTTCTTATTGTCAGTGGGTTATGGCTTGTGCAAAAAGTGCACTACTCTAATAGCAGCAAAACCCTTTTTGCTTTTTATCTCAAAGGGCATCGAAAAATTTTTACATGGCTTTTTGTTCCGTTTATCATCATAACGCTAACAGGGGCGTTGATGAATATTGGCTATAGTGCTTCTTCACCCATGAGCTATTTGGTTTCCAAAGGAGAGACTTCTGAGACTTGGAAACTCGTAGGTCCTGTACTCTTCCCCACACAAAAGCGTATTCAAAAAGCGCATGAACCTGCTCCTATGCTTTCTATTAATGCACTCTTATCACAGGCAAGAGTGCATATGCCTGAGGTGAATGTACATACCTTGACACTTTTTAATTGGGGTGATAAGAGTGCGTATGTAAAAGTAGAAGGGTATAACCCTACCATGCCTTTCTTAAATGGTATTTCCAACCTTCCAAGTGTCACGTTAAGCGGTGTGGATGCAACGCTTATTGCCCAGCATGAGGTGTTGGATAAACATTGGTCGGGACTTTTTTACGATGCCATTTTCTTTTTACATTTTTTATTTGGCGTAGATGGACTGACTCGTTTTGTTATGGTTATCATCATGCTCTTATCGCTTGTAGCCCTTGGGTGTGGGATGCTTTTTTACCTTGAAAAACAATCCAAAAGCTTTGAAAGTGAGATACCTTACCATTGGCTAGGACGGCTTAGTTTAAGTGTGATGGTTGGGGTTATCCCAGCAGTAGCTCTGCTTTTTTTCTTGCAATGGCTCTTTCCTTTTGAGATGGAAGGGCGATTTTTTTGGCAAAAGAGTGCATTTTCGCTTTTTTGGATTGCGACGTTGACATGGTCATTTTATCGCCTAGAGAGTTATCGTGTGGCAAAAGAGTTTTTAATGCTAGGCGGTGTTCTATTTTTTTTAACGCCGTTGGTACATATGTATAACAGTGGGTTTTCGCCGTCGCAGTTATGGAATGAGAGAATGTTCCTTATTTTAGGAGTGGATAGCGTTTTAGCGCTTTTGGGAGTGTTGCTTTTAGGTGTGGCAAGAGCTTTGCCTCAAAATAAAGAAGCGATGCATTTTTTACTAAAAAGGATATTTAAATGAAAACGATGTGGTTTTGGTTATGTTTAAGTGCGATGACGTTGCAGGCACATACGTTGTTACTCAATGTGATGAGCAACGATGATAACACCCTTTTAGTACACGGTGAATTTAGCACAGGAGAGTTGGCACAAGGAGCACTGATTCGTCTGGAGTCCTTATTGAGTGGGGAGGTGTTATTTCAAGAACGCTTACCCGAATCAAGCGAATTGATCATTTCTATTCCTAAAGAGCCGTATCAAATTGTCTTAGATGGAGGACCTGGACATAGCGTGGTCAAAGAGGGAATGGCGCCTAAAGAGGGCTTTGATGTCACAAAAACGGCAAAAAACAATCCAAAATTGACCCAATCCAAAAATGCCAATGGCGAATGGGATATAGCGACAATAGTTATGTTTTCGTTGGCAATACTCTTATTTAGCTTGAGCCTTTATTTTAGTGCACGCAATACCCAAAAACTGCTAGAGAGACGAAGTGTATAAAACGATAAAGATTATCATGTTTATAAATAATTAAGCTACTTCTATCTATACTATCACCTTAATTTATGATATAGCCAGCCACAACATTTAGCCAGCCAGTATCTTCTACCTTTAAAAAACAGGATATTTACCTTTTTACATGTAAAGATTCTTAAGGAGAGAGTATGCGCAAAAAAGGCGTTTTAGGGCTGAGTTTAGTGGCTTCGTTGTGTTTAATTCCTCATGGTGCTTTAGCCGATGCTTTTGTAACCTTAGAGAGTGTGACCTTATTGGAAGAGTCTCTCAGTGGCATTGGTGAGGCTAAAGTGATTTCTAAAGAGAGTTTAGAGAAAAGCCAAGCCAAAGAGATGAAAGAGGTCTTTAAAAATGAGCCTTCCGTCTCGGTGGGTGGCGGGGCGAGAAATGCTCAACGTGTCTATTTACGAGGCATAGAAGGAACCAACCTTAACATTACCATTGATGGTGCAAAGCAAGGTGGAAGTTTGTTTCAGCATATGGGTGATGTGGGAAGCATTGACCCCTCTTTGCTTAAAAGCGTTGAGGTTTCTACCATCGCAGGAGCCGATAAAGGCAATGGCGCACTGGGCGGAAGCATTGCGTTTGAAACGGTGGACGCGCAAGATTTGCTCACGGAGGGGCAAGAGTTAGGCGCAACGCTTAGGGGTGGTTATTACAGTGCTTCCAAAGGTGTGCGTGGTGGAACTTCACTTTATGGTAAAAGTGGGCATGTGGGTATTTTGCTTGATGTCTCAGGTGTCAATCAAGATGATTACCGAACGGGTGATGGTGGTGATGCCGATAATACGGCGGTAAAAGATAGAAACTACTTTTTTAAAGCCAGTTTACTGGATTATTATGACCATAGTTTAAAACTAGGGGCGACACATACCACCAACGATGGGCATTATATCGCCACGGGTGCGGGAAGCGATATGGGTGTTCCTAGTGCGAGTGCTGTGGTAAGTCATATCATCACGACACGCGATACCTATACGCTTGATTATCGTTACAATCCCCAAAACGAGTGGATTGATCTTAAAGCCAATGTTTACTACAACGACCGCAACTACGACAACAAAACCAGTAATACCGATGTCACCAGCGAAAACTACGGTGGAAACATTAAAAACAGTTTTGGTTTTGCAACAGGTGCTTTAAACCATTTTTACAGCGTGGGGATGGATTATGACATTGAAGATGGTGTGACTCAAACCACTTCAGGAGACATCACCAATACCTCTAAAACCTTAGGAGCCTTTGTTCAGGGTAGTTCTAACTACAAAATTGCCACCTTGTGTTATGGCGTGCGTTTGGATGAATACTCCATCGAATATGGTCCTAGCAACGAAGTCACAGGGCATGAATTTTCCCCCAATGTTGGCTTAGATGTGGAGCTTTTTGAGGGGCTAACTGCCTTTAGCAATTACAGTGAATCGATGAAAATTGGCAGTGTCATTCCTGTGCAATGGCTCTCGAACGCAACTGCTACCACCACCTTTAATGGCACATTAAATGGCGATTTGGAGCCTGAAAGCTCGAAGCAGATAGAAGGGGGTCTTCGTTATAAAAACAGAAGTCTCTTAAGTGAGAGCGACAGTATCACATTAGGTATGAGCCTTTTTAAAACGACTATCTCTGATTTGATTCGTAAAAATCCAGCAGGGGGTGGAAGTGTAACGAACATTTACAACAGCGATGTGGATATTATCTCCAAAGGCTACGAACTTAAAGCCTCTTACGCTCTGGCTCCTTTTAAAACCTCTTTGAGTTTTTTACATGCCAATGTGGAAGATGAAAACGGGGTAGCGATTTTGGAAAGACGCGTTGCAGGATCTGTGGGAGATACTTTTGTGTGGGATAACTCATGGCGCATAAACCCAGAGTTTGCACTAGGTTATACGCTGACTTCGGTGGGTAAATTGGACGATGAGATTGAGCGGGGAAGTTATGTGGTGCATGACCTCTCTTTGGAGTATAAACCTGCATCCATGAAAAATTTAACGCTCTATTTTGCCATCAATAACCTCTTTGATAAAGAGTATTACGCCCAAACATCCATTGAAAGTGGCGATACTTTTGTTGAAGAGGCGGGGCGGGATTTTAGAGCGTCCTTTAAATACGTATTTTAATCATCTTAAGGAGAAAACATGAAAAAAAGTTTGTTAGCCGTTATGGCAGTGATTGGTTTGAGTGCGCCTTTAGCGGCACATCAGTTGTGGTTGGAGCGTGAGGGCTCTGTCATTCATGAATATTTTGGGCATTTTCCCTCTTTCAAAGAAAAAGCCGATGGTAAGCGTTTGGATGCCATTAAAGGCACTGAGCTTAGTCCCAAAGATGCGTATCTTAAAACGGTACGAGGTGAGGATGGCATTGCCATTTTTGTCAATAAAGTAGGCGATATGGGTGTCACGGAAGTGATGAGTCCTCGTAAGGGAAAATTTGTTGATTTTACCGTGCGTACTATTTTTCTAGCACGTGAGGGACGCAGTGAGAGTAAAACGCTTTTAGCGCTTGATATGGTTCCAGATGCTCCTCATAGCAATACATTTACGTTAATGCTTGATGGCAAACCGCTTCCTAAGGCCAAAGTAGCACTCATTGCTCCTAATACATGGAGTAAAAACTTTATGAGCGATGAGGCGGGAAAAGTAAGCATTCAAACTCCATGGCTTGGAAATTATGTAGCACAACTCGACTACACCGATAAAACAAAAGGTGAGGCTGAGGGTATTGCGTATGATCAAACCAATTACGTTATGACTTTGCATTTTAGTGTGAAATAAGGCTGTGAAACGGCACATCAACGTGCCGTTTTCTTTTTACATGTAAAGCTATTTTGGAGAAAAAAATGAAAAAAAGTGTCGTTGTTATGGGCTTAATGAGTCTTTTGGGAAGTTCTTTGTTTGCGCATACTGCACTCATGAGTTGTATGGAAAATGCGGATGCGACCATTACGTGTGAGGCTGGATTTAGTGATGGTTCCAGTGCGGCGGGGGTGATGTTTAAGGTGGTGCAAAAGGGAAAGGTGATTTTTGAGAAAAAATTTGATGAGAACAGCGAGATTACCTTTAAAAAACCACAAGGTGAATACACAGCACTTTTTGATGGTGGCGATGGGCACAGTTTAACCATTCCTAGTCGTTCCATCTTAAAATAATTGCTTTACATGTAAAAAAGAGTTGTGTTGATAATACGAGGAGTTTGTCTAGGAAGCGTTATGGCAAGTGTGGCTTTATCTGCCAGTGATGTACAGGTCTTGGATGAAATTGTTACCATTGGTACGAAAAGTGAGAAGAGTGTAAGCGAGCAAACCACAAAAGTCGAAGTGATTACGCAAGAAGCCATAGAAAATTCAGGAGCAAGCAATCTCTCAGAGGTCTTAAATGCGACACCGTGGCTCTATATTGCACCCTCCGGAAAAAGCATTAGCATTCGAGGGATGGGGCATTCTGATACGCTTTTGCTCATCGATGGCAAACGGGTCAATGGAGAGTTTTCAAAAACGTACGAGTTAGAACGTATTCCTTCAGGGATGATTGAGCGCATAGAGGTTTTAAAAGGGAGCTCAAGTCTGCTCTATGGCAGTGATGCGATGGGTGGGGTGATTAACATCATTACCAAAAAACCTTCCAAAGAGGATGTCAGTGGCAATGTGCAAGTGATGGGTGGAAAAGATAAAGAGAGCGTGGATACTTTTGTCTCAGGCAGAGTGGATAAACTCTCCTATAGCTTTTATGCCAACTACCTTAACCCGTGATGCCTACTCAAAGTCTAAAACCGCTGATGTCAAAGTGATGCAAGCAGGAATCGAAAAATCTCCTTCTGCACTAATCGGAGCAGGTGGATGGGCAAGTTTACGAAGCAATCTTGCAAATAGTTACACCATAAGCAACGACTACACCGATAATTTAGAAACCAAAACGGTGGGTGGCTCTTTGGCGTATGATTTTAGTGATTTTTTTAGAGCGTATATCGAAGCTTCGTATCTTGAAGAGAAAAAAGATGGACTCTATATCAGTGATAGTTATGCGACCAATTATAAAAATGCAGGCAATACCATCATGGCAAAATACATTCCAGCGCACCAATACGATGATAATGAGCGCTTTAATATCGCCACAGGATTTGATTATACGCCCAGTGATGCTTTACATGTAAAATACAATCTTGCCTATTCACGCTATGAAAAAGATCGAAAAGTCTACACGCCTTTGTGGAGTGAGTTAGGCTACGCATCCATTGAGGCTTCCAAATCCAGCCTCAATGTCTCAACACTAGAGTATCTCACCAATGACGCACAACTCACATGGACGTTGGATCAAAACAATCGCATCGTTACAGGTGCGGAGCATCGTATCCATGATGTCTCCTCAACGGCGTATGATGTGGACGATAGAACCTACACGGGCGCTTTTATTCAGCATGAAACGATGCCATTTGAGAACCTCCATCTGGTGTATGGGGTTCGTTACGATAGAACCTCTACGCATGAAGAGGAGACCTCTTTGAGTGTGGGTGCGACGTATGATCTTTTGGAGCGTTTAAAGCTTCGAGCCAGTTATGCGCAAGGCTTTCGAAGCCCTGATGATAGAGAACTCTATGTCAATCAAACCAATCCCAATGGCAAAAAGATGCTCGGTGCAACCGTCATTGATACAAGTGTTGGGAAAAGCTCACAGTATGATTTAAAGTCTGAGACCAGTGAAACCTTTGAGGTGGGTTTTTTAACACACGGCGATGCTTGGATGTTTGATGTTGCAGCCTTTAAGACAGCCATTGATGATAGAATCTCTCAAGTTGCTTACAGCAATTACACCACCTTTGAAAACATTAGCGACAGTGAAATTAAGGGGGTTGAAGCAAGCTTTGATGTGGGCTTGCATGAAACGCTTTGGTTGCAATTAGGCTATAGCATTCAAGATGCACAAAACAAAACAGCGCATACCAAACTCTCAGATGTCCCAAGACGCATGGCTAGTGTGAGTCTTAGTTACACACCCATTCATAACCTAGAGTTTCGCTCAACCACGAAGTATATCGGTGAGCAAGAGGGGCTTGAGGGTGAAGATGTGGGAGGCTTTAGCGTGACCAATGTTAAGGTGATTGCTAGGGAGCTTTTCAAAAACACCGATGTCTTTGCAGGTGTGGATAATGTGTTTGAAAAGAGAACTCCTGAGTATCTAGGGCTTTTGCCTGAGTTTGCCTATTATGTAGGTTTTAATTATAAATTTTAGGAATAAAAATGAAAAAAATTCTCTTAGCGATCATCTGTTTGTATGTCTCATTAATGGCAGAAGGAAAAAATGAAAACTTTGTGATTCATGATTTAATTACGCTAGAAATGCCTAGAGGTGCGATTAAAAGTGGGGCGTTGGAATTAAATGGCGATCAGATGATTCGTATTTCCAAAGAGGTAAGACCCATAATGCATGAGAGCTATCAAGCCAAAATGAATGAAGCCTTTGGTTTGGAAAAACGGGTGCAAAAAATGCTCAAACAAGGCAAATCCAAAGAAGAGCTCAAAGCGTATCTCGACCAGATTAGTGCCATTAAGCGAGAAGCAATGGATATTAAAATAGATGCGTATAAAACCTTTCAAGCGATTTTAACCCCTGAACAGTGGCAAAAATACCTTGCTTTAGGCGCACAGGAAAATTGATTTAAATCATTGATAATCGTAATCAATATATGATATAATCCTCCTTAATTTTATTGGGAGGATTTTTGTATGAACTATAAAGGCTTATGGCTCTCTTTGGCCACTGCAAGTGTTTTAATGGCAAGTGAAACCACACTCTTAGAAGAAATTACCACCATTTCCACCGCCACCAAATCGGAAAAGAATATTGATGGGGTGAGTGCTAGTGTTGTTGTGATTGATGAAGAGGATATTGCACGTTTAGGTGCAGAATCGCTTAAAGAGATTATCACCAAAACCCCTGGTCTTAGTGTTCAATATGGAACATTTCCCAGTGCGAGCAGTGCCTCTAAAGGCTCTTTAGTCCTTCGTGGTATGGGAGCTAAGGGAACGCTTCTTTTGGTTGATGGCAGACGTTTGAGTGGAGAAGTCGCCAATCCCTATGATTTGGAGCGAATCCCAGCTTCTCAAATTGAGCGTATTGAAATCGTTAAAGGTCCTATGAGTACGCTCTATGGGGCAGATGCAACGGGCGGCGTGGTGAACATCATCACCAAAAAGCCAAAAAATGAACCTCACGTGGATGTTGGGGTGCGTTATGGTGCCAATGGACATGGCGAAGATGAGAATAAAAATGCCAATATCGCCATTCGTGGAAAATATGAAAAGCTAGGGTATAGTTTCTACGCCAATGAAACGCATACCACTCCATATACCCAAAAAGAAAATGGCGATGTGTACGCTAAAGCAGGTGTAAACTTAGTTAAACCCTCAGCACACCCCAATCCAGGCATTAGTGGCAATCTTCCCAACAGCTATGACAATGTTGACGTCAACTACCGTGATGAGAGTGAAGTCTCTACACAAGGCGGGCGTTTGACGTATGATATTAGTGATGATATTGTGGCGGGGATTGAGTTTAATCATTTCACTGAAAAGCGAGATGGAACTTATTTGAGTTATTTTCATCCTACCGCTTACACTATTCCAGCGTTTAACGTTCCCGTAAATTCCGAAGATGAAAATGAACGCCTTGATATTGGAGCGGATCTTAAAATCAAAGCAACCGATACACTAACTCTTATGCTTCGAGCCTACAACAGTTCGTATGAAAAACGAAGTACCATTACCGCCAAATATTGGGCAGATATGGGCTACACCTCTGAAGCAGCATCGGCGCAAAATGGCATGGATGCTAATGTGGATACCACGACTTATGAAGCCAGTGCGAATTATCTGATTCATGATGAGCATCTCTTAACCTTTGGAGCAGAGCGACGTTTTGAAGAGCGTGAGGGAAGTGTGTTTACCCTAGCCAATACCATGACCACGAAAAAGGTTGATTATAGTGCTGGGTATCTGCAAGATGAGTGGCAAGCCACAGAGGATTTAAGCATTACGCTAGGAGGTCGTTTTGATGAAATTAGCAACGCCGATAGCAAAGCCACCTTTAAAATTGGCGCAGTGAATCGTTTTGATGAGGCGTTACATGTAAGAGCCAATTTTGCGCAAGGGTATCGAACGCCTGACATCAGAGAGCTTTACATCTATAAAAATACCGCCACAGGCTCCCAACGTGGTGCATCTGTCATTGATGCGAGTGTGGGAAAAACAACGGCGTATGATTTAAAGCCAGAATTTACCAACAGTTATGAACTAGGGGCAAGTGGAAAAGTGGGTGTGGGTAAGTATGACTTTGCGCTTTTCTATAATGACATTGAAGATATGATTTCTGAGGTCAATACAGGGAATTATTATACGTTTGTCAATGTTCCTAAAGCAAAAACCTATGGTATGGAAGCCTCATGGGCGCAACCTCTCTTATCCCATCTTGATGTGAGCCTTTTTTGGAGTGAACTTCGCACTAAAAACAAAGAGAGCGGGAAGGATTTGGAGTTTACGCCAGAGCGTATGCTAGGCGCAAAACTTGATTATACCTTTAGTAAAGCGCTTTCAAGTTATGTAGGAGTGAATTATGTTGGTGAGCAGTATTATCTTAAAACAGTAAACCGTGGAACACCGAGTCAAAGCCTTGTCGATGCTACCGCCGATGGTTATGTGAGTGTGAATTGGGGTGTGAACTACGCATTAAATAAAACTGTCACATTCTATGGAGGTATTAATAACCTCACCAACGAAGGGGTGGATGATGTGCTAGGCAGTAGCAGTGGGCGTTACTTCTTTGTGGGTGCAAAGGCGCATCTATGAAAAAAATTCTTTTGGTGTTGCTAGGGCTTTTAAGTCTTGGCTTTGGAGTAGAAAAGCTCGATAAATTGGTGATTGCAGGCCCTTTTTCAAGCATCTCGCATCCGATGTTGCGACTGGTTGAAACAGGAGCATTGAGTGATGTGGCACACAAAGTGGAGTTTAAACTCTGGCAAAATCCTGATGAACTCAGAGCTCTTCTTTTGAAAAAAGAGGTGCAGTTTGTCGCTCTTCCGACCAATGTCGCTGCGAATCTTTACAACAAAAAAGAGCCAATTCGGCTTTTAAATGTGCCTGTGTGGGGAATTTTGGAGATTCTCTCCAGAGATGCAAACTTAAAGCACATTGAGGATTTTAAAGGTAAGGAGATTATCGTTCCGTTTCGTGCCGATATGCCAGACATTGTGCTTCAAGCTTTGATAAAACAAGCGGGTCTTGATGCCAAAAAAGATTTTAGCCTTAAGTATGTGCCAAATCCTCCCGATGCAATGCAGATGCTCCTTTTACGTCGTGCAGATCATGTGCTTTTAGCAGAACCCGCCACCTCGATGGCGATGCGAAAAACAGGCTCGTTTCCTGTGAGCCTCATCGCACCTGAATTGCATAGAAGTTTGAATCTTCAAAGCGAGTGGGGCAGACTCTTTACAACAGAGCCTAAAGTTCCACAAGCGGGATTAAGTGTGGTAGGAGAGGTGGATAAAGAGGTGGTTAAGCGTTTTAGTGAAGAGTATGAAAAAGCGCTTTTGTGGTACCAAAGCCATCCTAAAGAAGCGGGCGAAATGGTTGAAAAGGCACTCAAAACTTTTAAGGCTGAAGCCATTAGCGACTCCATCGCACACACGCAGTTTGAGCTTAAAAATGCTCAACAGAGTAAAGTGGCACTTGAGCGGTTTTTTGAGATCTTGATGCAAATCGAGCCAAAGCTGATTGGCTCTAAAATGCCTGATGAAGGCTTTTACTACGTGGAAGGAGGTTTGAAATGACTCTTTTTATCGTCGCGAAATTAGCGCATATTACCTCTGCTATTTTTTTTATAGGGTGTGTCTATTTTCGCACTCTTATTGTTCCTCGTATTAGGCCTGTGGTGGGAGAAGAGGTATTGCAACGTGTTGAGATGGCACTGGTTAAACCTTCACGAGCGTTTGGTCGAGTGAACAATGCCATTCTTCTCCTGAGTGGAAGTTATCTTTTTTATACCTATTTTGATGCGAGTAATTCTCTTTTACATGTAAAAGCAATGCTGGGATTTTTAGTCATTGCTTTTTTTTATACCGCACCGTTTTTTGTCTTTAGATTGCCTCTTGCGTTGAGGCTTAAAGTGCATCATACGCTTTTAGCCTTGATGCTCGTTATTATTGTTTGCTCCCAATTGATGTTTTATTAAGGAGGGAAGATGCGATTTTTATTCAAAGTGATAAAAGATTTTCCATGGTTTTTATGGAGTGGATGGGGTTCTATTGCCTCTATTTTTCTCTTTTTAGCCCTGTGGGAGTTCGGGTTTCAAAGCTATGGGGAACTGGTTTTGCCCTCCCCAAAAGTGGTCTTTGAAAGTATTGGAACGCTTTTAGGCGATGCGTCGTTTCATACTGATTTGTATTTAACCATTAAGCGAGGGTTGATTGGCTTTGGGGTGTCACTTGTGGTGGGAACGTTTTTAGGACTGTTGGCTGGGTATTTTATCACCGCTTCGGTAATGAGCCGTCCCATTGTCACCATTTTGGTAGGGATTCCGCCTATTGCGTGGATAGTCCTTGCGATGATTTGGTTTGGGCTTGGGGATATGACAGTCATGTTTACGGTGGTGATTGCTTCGTTTCCCATTGTTTTTGTGGGGGCGCTTCAAGGAAGTCGTACCATTGAGGGGGATTTAAAAGAGATGATGGAGAGTTTTCACATCGGCTTTTTTCAAAAGGTGAGGGATTTGTACTTTCCGCACCTCTTCTCCTACCTTTTTCCTTCATGGGTGAGTGCGCTTGGCATGAGTTGGAAAATTGTCATTATGGCGGAGCTTCTTAGCAGTAGTGATGGCATAGGCGCAAGTCTTGCGATTGCGAGGAGTCATCTGGATACACCTCTGGCTTTAGCGTTGGTAAGTGTTATCATCGGTGTGCTCTTTTTTGTAGAGTACATCATCTTAGAACCCATGAAAAGGGAGATAGAATCATGGCGCAATTAAGAGTCCGTGAGCTTAATTTTTACTATGGCTTTACGCAGATTTTAAAAGATATCAACTTTTCATTGGAAGAAGGCAAAATTATTAGCATTGTAGGTCCTAGTGGGGGTGGAAAAACCACACTTCTCAAACTCTGTGCTAACCTTTTGGATGTGACGGAGGGCGAGGTGGAAAATAGCTTTTCAAGCAGTGCGTTTGCCTTTCAAGACCCTAGGCTTTTGCCTTGGAAAACCTCTTTAGAGAACATTATGATGCCTTTACATGTAAAGATGAAAGAGCGTGAACTCAGAGAAAAGGCAACCGCTTTAGCGCTGAAATTTGGGTTAGAAAAGAGTGATTTGGTGAAGTACCCCAAAGATTTAAGCGGGGGGATGAGGCAGCGGGTGAGTTTTGCACGCGCACTCATGGGTGAACCTAGGCTGCTTTTCCTAGATGAGCCTTTTTCAGCCTTAGATATTGGGCTGAAAAAAGAGTTACAAAGCTTTGTGCTAGAGGCGTGTGAGAGGCAAAAGATGAGTGTGCTTTTTATCACGCATGATCTCATGGAAGCAATAAAACTGAGCGATACCATCTTGCTTTTAAAGAGTGAGCCTGGTGAAATTGTGGCACGCTATGAGATAGAAACACCCAAAGGTCTTAGAGATGATGCCTTTGTGTTTGAGCAAACCAAAGCCTTTTTAGACGATGCTTTGATTCGTGAAATTTTTGAGATAAAGGTGAGTGCATGAGTGAGCCAATCAATGCAACCAAACATTACAAATACTACCCTGATGAAAAAAATGTCCCTCCTTTTTTAGCGTACGGTTTTCGTCCGATTTTCTTACTTCTGCCGTGGTACATGGTCGTGTGTATGCTTCTTTGGGGGCTTGTGTTTCAAGGAACTTTGAGTTTTCCGTGGATGAAAGATCCTGTTGGTTGGCATATTTATGAACTGGTCTTTGGGGTTGGATTTGCGGGAATTATGGCGTTTATCTTTACGGGATTGCCTGAGCTTTTCCCAGGTCTTGTACCTATCATCGGAAAGCGTCTGGTGAATATTATAGCGCTGTGGATAGCAGGGCGAGTGAGTTTTTGGTTTATGGATATTCTCTCCATTTGGGTGGTGGGTGCTTTAAATTTGGCACTTTCGTTGGTTATTATCGCTTGGGCGTTTAAACCTGTGGTTCTTGACCCATTGCAGCGTCATGCGAGCATTGTCTATACCATTGTGGTGATTACCGTTTTGCAAGGGGCGTTTTTTCTCTCTCATGGAGGCTACATTGTTTGGGAAGCGATGGCGATTTTAAAAGCGAGTGTGGGTGCGTTTATGGTGCTCATTGTTTTAGCGCTTCGAAGGGTCAATATGGAGGCGATTAATGAGATACTCACGCATGAAAAGATTGATGATGTGCTGATCGCAAAGCCGTATCGTTATAATTTAGCCGTTTTTTGCATCACTTTGTTTAGCGTGGTGGAGTTTTTCTCTCCTTCCAATAGCATGCTTGCATGGTTAGCGTTTGCCGCGGGCGCTTCAAGCTTAGGCATTATCAATGATTATAATTTGCCTTATACTCGTATTTTATTCAAGCCTTTTACGCTCTATTTAGCGTTGATCGTCCTCTTTTTGGGCGTGGGCTATTTTGGACTGGGATGGAGTCATTTGATGGGTTTAGGCATGGAGAATCATATGCGCCATTTGCTTACCTCTGGGGCGTTTGGGCTGAGCTTTTTTGTGGTGATGGTTATCATCGCTTATGTGCATACAGGAAGAATACTTCGCTCCTATCCGTGGATAGCTTTTGGGGTTTTGATGTTGTGTGCTTCTACCCTTTTACGTGCAGGGGTGGCATTTTTTCCTGAGATGTACAGTGCCTTTATGGGCAGTTCGATTGTGCTGTGGATAGCCCCTTTTATTCTTTTCTTCTTCAAAACCCGTCTTTTTTTACTCTCTCCACGTGCGGATGGCATTAAGGGATAATTCCCTTAATGCGCTATTGAAGAGAACGTTTTATTCCAATTATTTGAGAATAGATATCAAGGTTATCTTCTTTTAAGTTGAGTTTGCTTATCATTTCTCAATTAAAACGAAGGAAAAAGTATGCATTTAGGTGAACTGAGAAAAGGGCAAAAGTGCAGGTTAGTCAACATTCATGGTGCGGGAAAACTCAAACAAAAACTCCTTGATATGGGGTTTATCTTTGGAGCGGATATTGAAGTTGTTAGAGAAGCTCCTTTGTACGACCCGATGGAATTACGCATTCAAAACTATCTTGTCAGCCTAAGACGCAATGAAGCAACTCTTTTAGAGGTGAAGGTTTTATGATAAAAGTTGCACTTGCGGGGCAGCCAAATTGTGGAAAATCAACGATTTTCAATCTGGTCAGTGGTATTCATCAGCATGTTGCTAATTATCCAGGGGTTACCGTTGATAAAAAAGTAGGGCGTTTTGACTACAAAAATGAAAAAGTTGAAATGGTGGATTTACCAGGGACGTACTCATTTAGCTCCTATTCGCTTGAAGAGCGGGTTTCTAAGGATTTTTTATACGATGAGTCTCCTGATATTATTGTAAATATTGTGGATGCTTCCAACATTAAACGCCATCTTTACCTCACGTTTCAGCTCCTTGAAATTGGGATTCCTGTGGTGATTGTTTTAAACATGATGGATGTTGCAAGTCGTAGGGGTATTGATATTGATGCGCCTAAGATGCAAGAGATGTTAAGTGTTCCTGTGGTGTGTGCGAGTGGGGCTAAAGGCGAGGGTGGCGAAGCGATTATGGAAGCTATTGTCTTAGCGTACCAGCAAAAAGAGCAGTATCAAAATTTTAAAATTAATTATGAAGAGCTAGAGTTATTTATTCAAGAAATTGAGGCTGAAATTGCTGAGGTGAATGTTCCTTTAAACAGACGCTGGTTGGCGATTAAGATTTTAGAGGAAGATAGAGCGCTTGTGGAGAAATTGGGTTCTCATTTTACCCATTTGCAAGAAAAAGCCAAAGCGTGTGAAGAGCGATTTCATGCAACATACGATAAAGATATTAGCGCATTTTTAGCCTCTATTCGTTATGACTCAGCCGATGTTATTTTTCATAAATGTGTGAAAGTGACTAAACTGCACGAAGAGACACTCACGGATAAAGTCGATAAAATTGTTTTAAACCGTTGGTTAGCCTTTCCTATTTTATTGCTGGTGATGTTTTTGGTGTATGAACTCTCCATCGTGTATGGATACAAGCTCACCGATTACACGTGGCCACTTTTAGCTATGTTTAAAAATTTTGTGATTGATATTTTGCCTGAGCCTGATTTGATTCGTGTGCCGATGATCACAGATTTGTCAATTTGGATGATCAATAGTGCGATTGCGCTGATTAACTACATTCCTATCTTTTTTATTCTCTTTGCGTTGATTGCGATTATGGAAGATGTGGGCTATATGCCCAGACTTGCGTTTATTTTAGACAAGGTCTTTAAAAAATTTGGGCTTCACGGTCAATCTACCCTTCCTCTGGTTTTAGGTGGAGCAATGGTAGGCGGGTGTGCCGTTCCTGGGGTTATGTCTACCAAAGGTATTGCCGATGAGAGAGCGAGAATGGCTACGATTTTAGCGGTTCCTTATATGAACTGTCTGGCAAAAGTTCCTTTTTACACGCTTCTTTTAGGCGCATTTTTTAAAGAAGAGATGGGCTTGATGATGTTTTACATCTCCACGGTGACCCTTTTTATTGCGCTGATTGTCTCCAAACTTTTAACCAGTACGGTGTTGAAAAACAGAGAAACGGCTCCTTTTGTGATGGAGTTACCACCGTATCATTTGCCCACTTTTAAGGGGGTGATTATTCGTTCGGCACAAAGAGTGTGGGTTTATATCAATAAGGTTGTGACCATTGTTTTAGCCGTGGCGATTGTTCTGTTTGCGATGTTACAGTTTCCAGGCTTAAGTGAGGACGCGCAGCAAAAATACGATGAAAAAATAGCACAAGCACTCAGTATTTTTGATACAAAAGTCAAAAAATCTTCTTATTATGAGAGGGTTGATACCAAAGAAGAGGTCTCAGCGCTTATCAATTACTATGATAATTACAAAGCCAAACGTATGGTTTCCTCAGGCACAGAGGGGGCGAAAAGCGTGGATGAGTCATTTTTGAAAAAAGATGAAAAGCTTTTTATTTTCGTCAAACCTGAAAATGATAAAGATGCCAAAATGATTAATAGCGCTTTACGTCAGATATCCAATGTCCGTAAAGATGTATTGCGTCAAATTAAAAACGAAAAAATCGAAAATAGCTTTTTGGGAATGGTGGGACATTCCATGGAGCCAGTGACGCAGTTCGCAGGATTTGATTGGAAGATTAACGTGGCATTTTTAAGCTCTTTTGCTGCACGTGAGAGTGCGGTAGCCACACTGGGTTCTTTGTATGAAAATAACAAAGCAGACTCCAAACGTGCGGAAGAGGCGATGTATGAGAACAGTGGGTATACGCCATTACATGCTGTGGCGATTATTGTTTTTATGATTTTAACGCCTCCTTGTATTGCGACGATGATTGTGGTGAAGATGCAGTCTAACAGTTACAGATGGATGTTCTTTGCTATTTTCTTTCCGATTACATTGGGTGTGATTATCTCCTCATTTCTCTTCTCTTTTGGCTCTCTAGCGGGTTGGAGTGGGGTAGAGGCAATGAGTTATTTTTATGTAGCCGTGGTCTTTTTAGCGTTATTTTTAGGCTTGATGCCAAACCGTCAAAATGGGTGGTTGGGTGGATTTAGAAATCAAACTTTATAAAGGAGAAAAAATGTTTCGAAAAAGTGTATTGGGTATTTTAGTTGCCGCAAGTTCTTTGTTTGCACACTCTGCGATTATGAATTGCTTTGATAATGGCGATGGTACGATTACGTGCGAGGGTGGTTTTAGTGATGGCAGTAGTGCGAGTGGTGTGGAGTTTAGGGTGGAGCAAGATGGCAAGGTTCTCCTTAAAGATAAAATGAGTAAAAACAGTGAATTTACCTTTAAAAAGCCAAGTGGTACTTACACGGCTATCTTTAATGCGGGTGAGGGACATCAGGTCATTATTAATGGTAAGGATATTGTTCAGTAGGGTTTAATACTCTTTTTTGGGAGTATTTTTTATGATTTTTAGATGATAGTAATTATTAACATTATAAAGGAGTTTTTATGACAAAAAGTTTTCTTAAAGTTGCGTTGGTTTCTTCCGTGATTGCATCCAGTGCGTTAGCGCACTTTCAAATGCTTTATACACCCAATATGGCACTCGAAAAAGGTGGCAAAATAGAGTTACGTCATGTTTTTACTCACCCCTTTGCGGATGAACACACCATGGATATGGGTAAACAACATGACAGTGACGTTCTAGCGCCTGTGGTGGATTTTTTCGCTATCAATAAAGAGCAAAAAACAGATTTGAAATCAACCCTGAAAGAGATTACTTTTAAAGGCAATCATAACAGTGGCAAAGGCTTTGCTTCTGAGTATAAAGCGCAAAAAATGGGTGACCACATTTTAGTGTTAACCCCTGCACCTTATTATGAAAAAGGTGAAGATGCGTACATCCAGCAAATTACCAAAACTATTGTCAATGTTGCAGGTACACCGACGGATTGGGATGCGGATTTGGGGCTTAAAGCGGAAATCGTGCCTTTAACTAAACCTTATTCGATTTGGGAAGGGGGTAGTTTTACCGGTGTGGTTAAGTCCAATGGCAAACCTGTTCCTTTTGCTGAAATTGAAGTGGAATATATCAATCGAGATGTGGATATTAAAAACAATAAAATGGGAAAAGATCGTGTAAAAGCTCCACAAGATGCGTTTGTAACGATGGGCATTAAAGCCAATAAAGATGGTGAGTTTACCTTTGCCCTTCCAAAAGCAGGATTTTGGGGATTTGCAGCACTGGGTGTGGGTGTGGATAAAGAGTATAAAGGTAAAGAACTCAGTCAAGATGCCGTTATTTGGGTGGAAGCTAAACCTATGAAATAAGGAGAAAGAGGGTTTTCCCTCTTATCTTTACATGTAAAGACTCCCAAACCTCTTTTTACTCTCATTTTATAAGGGTTTATCATGCTTGAAAACATTTTTTTAGGATTAATTACGTTAGGTGCTATCTATTATCTTTATCGAACCCTTTTTAAAAACAAAGGGTGTGGATGTGGCAAGGATAGTTGCAATGTCAAGAAAAAGTAGCATTATTGAAATTGCCAATTTGCACTATGCGTATGGAAAAAAACCCATTTATGAAGGACTCAACCTTTGCATTGAAAAGGGAAGTGTTTATGGGGTTTTAGGCAAAAATGGTGTGGGAAAATCAACGCTGATTAATATTTTAATGGGCTATTTGGTTCCGCAAAAAGGCAAATGCCTTATTTTTGGGGAAGATTCGCATCATTTAAGCAATGAAGCCAAAGGGAAAATTGCTTTATTGCATGAGGGGTTTATTGCGTTTGATTATCTTTCTATTGAACAAATTGAACACTTTTTTGCTCCGTTTTATCCTAGATGGGATAGGGCTGTTTTTTATGATTTGGTGGATTTGATGGGATTGGATTATGCTCAAAAACTCTCTACCCTCTCCTTTGGTCAAAAATCTCAAGTTGTACTTGGTACTCTCTTCGCTCAAAATGCAGAACTGCTTATCTTGGATGATTACTCAATGGGATTGGATGCTGGGTATCGGTGTTTGTTTATTGATTACTTAAAAGAATACATTGCTAAAAATGAAAAAACGGTTTTGATTACCTCACATGTGATGAGTGATTTAGTAGGCTTAATTGATGATATGGCGATTGTTCAAAAAGGGGGTAGGGTTTATCAAGGAACGATTCAAGGCTTTTGTGAGCAGTTTAAATGTTATGAAGCACCACTAGATGCGGTATTTGAGCATTCTTTAGTCCACCGTATTGAAAAACATCCTGATGGACAGAGGCTTTATAGTTTTGAGCCACTTGAGGGATTACAGGAAGTATCATCTGATTTTGAAGCGAAGTTTTTAGGCTTTGTGGGGAAGTATTAAGATGGTACGCATGATTTTACTCAAAGAGTGGATAAAACTTCGCTGGTATATGCTTGTTTTAGCGCTGGTTGGATGTGTAAGTGTGGGCTATTTTTGGATGGAACTTCATTTTGAGTTTGGCAATATTGAGCCTGAGAGTATGATGTGGTATCGTTTTGCGCATTTGGGTGATAAACCCTATCTCTTCTTTGCAAGGCTTTTGATGGGGATGGGTGTGATTATCGCACTGGCGCAGTTTATTCTTGAGCGGTTTCGTAACAGACTTCGCATTATTGCGCATCTTCCTCGTTCCATGCCTCGTATTTTAATAGGGCATTTGGGTGTAGGAGCTGGGCTTTTAGCACTTCTTTCATTTTGTGTGATGGGGGTTGTTTTATCCCTTATGTTTGCATACTATCCTGATGAAATTGGCAGGGTTGCCCTCAAAGATATGGGATTTTACCTTTTAGGCGCTTTTTTAAGTTATCTCTTTAGTGCCGCGGTGGTTTTAGAGCGTCATGCAAAGATAGCACTGCTGAAACTAGGCTTTGGCTTAGCGGTTCTTTTTTTGTTTGAGAAAGCGCACTATGATTTATGGGATACGGTATGGTTTGGGTTTCTTGGGGTCGCTTTTCTTCTGTGTTTGGATAGTTTTTACAGTGTTAAGTGGCAACGCATCAAAACACGTTTTATGGGCACCCTTTTAGCGGTATGTGCGGTGTGGGTAGGTTTTGAGGCGTATGGAGCGTACATGAAACGTTATGCAACGGCTTTTACGCACTACTATCTTTTTTATTCACCGATTAAAGAGGATTTTGTCTATCAAAAAAACTTTGGGCATCATCGTTTTGAGTATGGTGTCAAAGAGAAAGAGACTTTTGGGCAAAAAGAGTACGAAGCGTTTTTACCTTTTGTGTATTGGCGAGATTTGGATATTCAAGGAAGACTGCCCATTGAAATTAAGGGAGAAATTTTTACGAAGGAGAGAATTCAAGAGAGTCGTTTAAGTATGACGTATGAGCCTAGGGATGTGGAGAAAAAAGAGGTCGAAATCTATCCACTGCTTAATCCCAAAACAACGCAAGGCATCATCCCTTTTCCTGAAAATGCACTGAGCATTACCTCTGAGGGGATACGTGCGTATAATTTTGATGAGGGACTTAATGTTGCGTTAAGTGATGAGATCGCATTAGCATTAAAATCCTTACATGTAAACTTTCCTCTTAGAGGATTTTGGGGTAAAGTGAGTAACCTTAAGCCTTATGATTTGGGGTATCTTTTCTTGGATTCACAGCAAAGACTCTTTAATCTGAAACGTGAAAATAATTGTCTCTATCTTCGTGAAGTAGTCTATCCTAAAGGGATTTTTATTGAACATATCTTTATCAGTGAAAACAGTGAGAAAAAAGTGGTCGGCTATGCGATAGATTCAAATTCTAAGATCTATATCTTAGACACGCTTTTGCACTTTACGCCTTTGGATATTGAGGGGTTCGATGCAAAAACGATGAAGTTTCAGTTGATTTCAGACCCTTTATACTACTTGTTACGTTTGGATGATGGCATAACGTATCGAGCGATACTTTTTTCAAAGGCATTTGAAAAAGAAAGAGAGGTAGTGTTTAAAAAATAGGAATGTATTAAATAATAATAATTATTATTTAAGAAAAGTATGCTATAATTTTTTCGTCAATAAAATAAATTTAAGGAGTCTATGGTGTCAAAAGTTATTAAACAATTACAAGAGATTCAAGCTAACAGTCACGTTTTATACGTCGCATTTCATAACTATCATTGGAATGTTAAAGGGATGCAGTTTTTCCCTGTCCATGAGATGACAGAAAAGCTTTATGATGCAATGTCAGAAATTTTTGATGATACAGCAGAACGCATTTTACAATTAGGTGGTAAGCCTTTAGTGACTCTTTCTGAAATTGTAGCGGCTTCAACCCTTAAAGAAGAGACTAAGAGTTCGTTTGAAGCTAAAGAAGTGATTTCTCATGTAGTCAAAGCATTAGAAGCAATGCTTGCAGAATGGGTTAAACTTTCTAAACTTGCAGAAGAAGTTCGTGATACGACTACAATGGCAATGGCAGATGAAAAAGTCGCCGAGCTTGAGAAACAACTTTGGATGTATAAAGCAACCCTTGCCTAATCTTTAAAGCACACGTGAAAACGTGTGCTTTTTTTGAGTCCTTATGTCTCGCATAAAAAACGGATATGTATCTGTGTCCCTTGTTCTGTTTTTATGTTCACTTTTCCTCGCAGTTGTTGTCTCACAATCCCTTCGATAAGTTGCATTCCTAAACCTTGTCTGTTGGGACTATTTAACAAAGAAAATCCTCTGCCTGTATCGCTTATAGATAAACGGCATATTTTTCCTTTTTGTCGCATCTCGATGAAAATCTCACCGCCTTTTGTATCAAAAGCATGTTTAATGGAGTTGGTGACACACTCGTTTATGAGCAAGCCACATGCTAGTGTTTGCTCAATGCTTAAAAAGGCGTTTTGTACCTTTACATGTAAAACAATATTTTTTTCATCCAGTGCGTAGGTTTGGCGCATATTTTCAATCAGTCCTTGCACGTAAGTCTCAAAGGCAATGTGTGTGAGAGAGCTGGATTGGTAGAGTTGGCGGTGCAAGAGTTCAATGGCGTAAATGCGCTCTTGAAGTTCGACTAAAAGTTGCTTGGATTCATCGTGTTTGGCTTCATTTTCTTTGAGTTGCATGAGTGCAATAATGATGGAGAGATTGTTCTTAACACGATGGTGAATCTCTTTTAAAAGCACCTCTTTTTCAACTAAGATTTCCTCGAGTTCATGGGTGCGTTTGGCAACGTTTTCATCAAGCGTTTGAATGTTTTTTTCTAATCCATCAAGCATCGTATCAAAGGTTTGTGCCAATAAGCTGATGTCATCATCGCCTTTAAGATGGCTTCGCTCTTTAAGGTGACCGCTTTTAATCGTTTTAGCAACACATAAGAGGCGATCTATTTTACATGTAACGCCTCGAAACAAAAACCAACCCAGTGCAAATGCCACGCCTAAGGCTAAAATGATGGCAGGAAAGAATTTCAAAATAATCGGGTCTAACTCACTGTAAATCTCCTCTTCATACAGCGTTGCCACTAACAAAAGAGGGTACTCACGGCTTCCTTCAAAGTAACGCACCCACGTCAGAGCAGGGTAGCGTTTACCCTCAGGGTTATCAGGTTTTGGAAGCAGATGCTTTATAGGCTTTCCCTCTTTGGCAGCTTTCAGAAATGCTGCGGTGGTAAGATCGCCTGTGAGGGGTTGGTCGGTTGGAGAGGATTCGCTAACACAACAGGCGGTATTGAAATGTTTAGCGTTCTCATCATGGCTTTTGCGAAACGTGGCGTTATGGTCGCACACTCTATCGCTTCTTCCATCGACCCACATCATGTAGGCAAATCCCGTACTTTGGTTTTTAATGCTTTGAAAGCTTTGTTTGAGCATGGAGCCTATGGAGATTTCAAATTCACTGCGGTGTTTGAGAAACTCTTTGGTTTTACAAAAGAGTGCTACATCATAAGGACTTTGAGGAATTTTTTTCAGGTACATGTACTCTTTATTGGCGGTAGGACAGATGTTGAGTCGTTTGGTTTTATCGTAAATGCTCCACGCTTCATAGGTGGGAAAAAGCGTGGTAAAAAAAGGGCTAGGCTCTTCTAACGTGCCTTGTGTGCCATAAAGTGCTTGGTTATTGTGCAGTAAAAGAGCGTTACATGTAAAGTCCATAAAGTGTTCATTTAAAAGAGAAATCAGCGTTGCTTGCTCTTTTTTAGGAGACTCTTTCCATGCGTTAATGAGCAGATGGAGGCGATTTTGCATCTGTAAATTCATCTTCTCCCAATACGAAGCGTTGTAAAGCGAATTGACATGAATGGTAAGAAGCACTTGATTTTCCATGTTGGTGAGCAAGCGGTTCATGGTCGTTGTTTCACCGCTAAGGCGTTCATTTTGCCATGTGGGGATGACAATGGCGAGCATAATGATTTGCATACACAACACAATCGCACTAAAACTGAGTGCAAATTTCGCCCCTAAAGAGAGGCTTTTAAAAGGATTTTGGGTATTAAACATTCAGGCGGTATCCTGCTTCAAAGACATTTTCAAGCAAGGCTCCATCGATTTTTTGGCGCAATCGGTAGACAAGGTTTCGTAGCTTAGAGAGCTCATAAAGCTCTTCTCTCCAAATGTAAGCACTAATATGCTCAAAACTCACCGTATTGCCAACCGATTCGCTTAAAATCTGAAAGAGTTTAATTTCATTGCCTGTGAGTTTGATGCTTTCATTTTTACATGTAAGCACACCACTGGCACGGTCAAATGCGTAGTCTAAAGGCAGTTTGACTTTAGAATGGGTGCGTTTAGGCTCTAAGATTGGGTGAAAGTAGCTGTGTTTATACCATGCCGCTTGCAGGGTTGTTTTTAAATCATTCGGGCGAAAGGGTTTACTCAAATAGCCATACGGTTCTGAGTCCATTGCCATTTTTAGGGTTGCATTGTCACAATAAGAGGTGAGATAAATAATAGGAATGTGGTGGTTTTGCCAGATGTAACGCCCCGCATCTGTTCCACTTTGTTCGCCTTTTAGATGGATGTCCAACAGTACCATGTCGGGCAGATGCGTATCCACATGGCGCATCGCATCGTGTGCCGTTGCTTCCACGCCACTGATGGTATAGCCAAAATTTTGAAGGTTCATTTTGAGTTGCAAGGCAAGGATGGTTTCGTCCTCAACAACCAAAATTTTTATTTCTTCGTTTTTTTTACCCATTTTCTTTTAGTTTCCTCACATTGTGATTTTGATACGATTTCTTCTGACTATGATAACAAATATCATTTAAAAACATTATAAAGGAATATGAAATGGCTTTTCATCAAACCATGAGGGCAGACCTAAAATTATCATTAGTCGCAACGCTTTTTTTAAGCAGTATGGCAATGGCAAATGAGCAAAAACTCGAAACCGTTGAAGTGTGGGAGACACAAGTAAGCAGTTCTTCTCTTAATTTAGGCAGTAGCTCCATAGAAACCAAACAAGCAGACCACTTAAGCGATTTGCTACGAGACCTTCCAGGTGTGGATGTAGGCGGTACGAGTTCGATTAACAACCGTCTAGCCATTCGTGGTTTAGAGGATGAAAACCTTGAAATTACCATCGATGGGGCAAAAGTCTCCAATGTCAATATGTTTCACCACATCGGTAACTTGCTCGTCAATCCTGACATTTTGAAAAAAGCGGACGTGCAAGTGGGAAATAACTCCGTTGTGCATGGCGGACTTGGAGGTGCTGTGGCATTTGAGACCAAAGATGGCAAAGACTTGCTTCAAGATGGCAAGGATTATGGAGCACGCATTCAAGGAAATTACAACTCCAACGACAGTCTAGGCGGTTCCGTGGCAGCGTATGGCAAAGTGGTCGATAATGTGGATGTTTTACTCTACCATCACTATGTGGATAAAAAGAATTGGGAAGATGGCAAAGGGGAGAAAACCTTTGGGGCAGAGGGAGATATTGGCAATACCCTCATTAAAGTTGGGTATGACATCAATGATGTTCAGCGTTTAACGCTTTCGTATGATAGGCTTAAGGATAAGGGTGATTATGCACCACGTCCTGATTTTGGTAAAGCGTACAATCTTTTTGCCACAGGCAAATCTCTTTATCCAACCGAGTATACCAGAGAGACCATTACGCTCAAGCATGAGGTCGATTTGGGCGATGCACTCTTTTTACAAACCACACTCTATACCAATGAAAATGAGTTAGAACGCTTTGAAAAACGCTTAGATGGCGGTGTAGTACGAGGTGTTCCAGCAGGTTCAGGTATGAGTACGACTGAGGGACTTTTAAACGGTTTGGTCACCACGAAGGGTATCAACACCAAAGCACAGTCAAACGTTGCAATGGGTAGTGTCAATAACACCTTTACGTATGGCGGATTATACGATATACAAACCAGTAAAGTGAAGTGGAGTGGTCGTAAGTATGGTGAAAACGAGAAAGCCAAATCGGGTGCTTTGTATGTTGAAGATGCGATTTCTTTTGAAAATGGCCTAACCTTAACCCCTGGTATTCGCTACAACCATTACGATTTTGATGGTGTGTATGGAAAAATTACAGACAATCATTTTGCCTATGGGCTTGCGGCAAGTTATGAGCTGACCGATACGCTTACTTTGCTAGCCAGTGCTACGACCCTTTATAAAGGGGTTGAAATGGTGGATGTTTTAGCCTCGTATCGTTATTTAATTCCTGATAATACCAACCTCAAATCCGAAACGGGGCTGAATAAAGAGGTAGGCTTTACCTACGAAAACAAACACACTCTAGGTGCTGATAAACTAGGCTTCTCTTTTAAATACTTTGAGACACAAATTGATGATTATATTGTTTATACGACCAGTTCCATTTATAACAATGGCACGCTGGATATTCACGGTTTTGAGGCAAGTTTTATGTACGATATCGGGGCGTTGCATTCACTCATTACCTATGCGCATTCGGATTCAAAATTTAGAAAAACAGGGCTTTCCACGCAACGTGACCCAGGCGATAGCATCAGTGTCAATTTAGATTATGCGATTATGAAAAATCTCATTCTCTCATGGGATTCACTCTTTGTAAGAGAAGAAAATCGCAAGTACGTTGCGACACAACAAACCAAACAATCCTATAAGGTGCATGACATTGCTGTCAAATGGAAACCTCACAGTGTCAAAGGTTTAACCCTTATTGCAGGGGTAGATAATATTTTTGATGAGGCGTATGTGGCGCATGCTTCTGAAAATCGTATTTTAAGTAACGTTCCTCTCTCTGATTATGAGCCAGGACGCAATGTTAAATTCTCATTCTCGTATGAATTTTAACCTCTGCTCATGATTTCTTTAAAACGCTTTGCTTTTAACGAGCCCAAAACCATCATTGGTTGGGCTCATGGAATGATGGCAATTTTGGGTGCTTTTGCACTAGCGTATAGTTCAGGTATGAGTTTAAGCACACTTTTAGAGGGAGACGCAGCGATGCGTCTTCTGCCTTCCATGCTTCTTACTCCCGTGATGGCATGTGGCTTTGGCTTTTGGCTTTTGTTCTCAAAAACACTTTTACATATAAGCCTCAAAATTGCATCGATGGTACTGTTAAATAGCTGTATCATCCTCGTATTTTAAGAGGCAAAACAATGGAAAAATCACTGATTTTTAAATACCTATATCGCTCACACACCATCATTGGTTTGGCGGTTCTTTTTTTGTTTTACCTAAGCACTTTTTTTGGAACACTTACCCTTTTTATGCCCTACATCAAAGTGTGGGAGTCACCTTCGCGTCATTTTGTGCCCTCAGTAGATCATGCGTTTAACATCGATACACTTTTAGAAAACGTCTTAAGAGAGCACCATTTCTTAGGCACTAAACCCATAGAAATAACCCTGCCCAGCTTTCGTGACCCCTTAATCAAACTCTCCTCTGAAGCACAAAACAGCCTCTACATCAATCCCGTAAGCCATGAGGTGTTTAATCTCGCCAAAGAAGAAAACAGCCTCTCTCTTTTTTTTAACGAACTGCACACAGGTGGGGTTATACCGCTTGTAGGGATGCCTCTTATGGGTATTATGAGTGTGGGGATTTTATTTTTAAGTGTGGGTGGTGTGTGGCTCTATTTTAAAAAAAGAAAAATACAAAAGCCCTCAAAAAATCGCACGATTGCATGGTTTTCATGGCATAAAATCACAGGGCTTAGCGTCATTCCTTATGCGCTCATTTTTTCACTTACAGGAGCATTTTTAGGGCTGATGCTCTCCACCTCAAAGCCGTACGCATGGGCGATGAGTGATGGCAAGCTCAGCAATATGCGCCAACTCGTAGCGCCCATCTTATTTGCCCAACCCAAATACCCACCTTCTACGACCTCTTCACAGATGCTTGCCTTCTCACAGCTTCACGCCATCGCAAAAGAGCACTATCCAACGCTTCAGATAACCAATGCCACACTCTATCATTATGGCACCAAAGAGGCGAAGGTGCGTTTTCGTGGCTTTGATGAAGAGCATCGAGCGCTTAGTGGACGCATTAATCGCTTAAGCATCACCCTAGATGCTAGCAGTGGTGCTGTGGTTGAGCGAAAAACTTTGGCAGAGTCGCATACGATCAATCAGACACTCTCCTTGTTTTATTTTTTACATTTTCTCCCTGATGAAACCCTTGCATTACGTCTTGTTGTGGCTTTTTTTGGTGTCATCATGGGGCTTTCTTTGCTCAGTGGCTATCTCATTTGGGCGGAGAAAAAACTGCACCAAAAAAGGGTGTTGGCAGATGCTTTTAACCGTGTGAGCATAGCGCTTCTTATGGGGCTTTTCCCCTCAAGTGCGTTAGTACTTTTTCTACACTGGTTTTTACCGATGGAGCTTTTTGATAAAGAGGTGTGGTTAAGAGGAGCGTTTTACGCCTCTTTGTCCTTTTGGCTCTTTTACTCCATGTTTGAGCGCTCCATCGTTGGCATCCTTTCACTGCTTTTAAAGGTGAGTGCGTGGCTGTTAGTTGGAGCAGTTATCTTTCATGGTTTGAAAAGTGGCTTTTTCCTTTGGGAGAGTTTGATGCAAGAGGCGTGGGTACTTTTTTACGTGGATGTTGCGTTGCTCATCATTGCTGGTTTGCTTTTATATGGGGCACGTTGGGTTGAAAAAAAGGAGCTTTTTTACCGTTATGAGCGTCAAGGAGTCTTTAATGTTTATTAAATTCGTTGCTATTTTACTGCTCTGTTCAACGCTTTTTGCGCATAAAATTGAAGGGCTCACTCTCTTAATGACCCCGCTTGAGAATGACATGGTCGCCATTGAGGGGCGGATGAAAGGAAGCAATAAAAAGTTAGAGGGCAATAAAATTGCTCTCATTTCTATGATCGACAAACGAGTTCTTTTTGAGGGATTTTTAGAGGGTGGAAAAGCATTACATGTAAAGATTCCTGATGAATCGTACTGGGTTTACATGTACGTAGGAGATCAAGATGTAGTGGAAGAGGGCATCGCACCAGAAGGAGGGTTTTCACAAATAGCCACTTCTCAAAAAGAGAGAGCTTTTCGTACAATGTTCGCTCTTTCTTTAGGGTTTATTCTTCTCTTTTTCAGTTTTTTTGGAGGGCGTTATTTTTATTATCTTAAAAAATTAAGATGATAACTTCTATTATGTTATAAAATATTAAGCTCCTTTTTCATACTATTCGATATTAGTTATCAATAATTATTAAAAGGGTAAAAGATGAAATTTCGTTATTCACACGTTTTAGCGGCGTTAATTTTAGGAAGTTCTTTCAGTGTAGCAGCAGATGCCACTTCACTTGAAGAGGCACTTACAAAAGCTGAGGTTACAGGTACTGTGGGTTGGTTTGGTGTCCATAATGACAGAAAAGGCGAGAGTAAAAACGATAGTTTTTCCAATGGCTATCTTAATGTGGGTTTTGAAACCGCTCCTTTTCATGGTGTGAGCGTGGGTGTTGCTGGTTGGGGAAGTGTTCAAACCAGTAGTTACCATGATGCGTACGATGAAAACATCGCCGATAGAATGGCGCTTTCAAAAGCTTATCTTAAAATCGAACAAGAGGGAATGGGCAAAGTAGTATTGGGACGCCAAGATGTTGATTTTAATTGGCTAACAGACTATATTGATGGTGTCACTGCGGAAGTCACCGTTATTGATAATTTAGTCCTCTCTATGGCGTGGGCGCAATCGAATGCGGTGATTGATATTGATGAAATTTCAGAGCGTTTCACCAAAATTAACGGACACGATGGTGTCTATATGCTCGATGCCAAATACACACCCGTAGAAATTTTAGAACTCAATCCTTATCTTTATTATGGTAATGATTTGTTGGATGCGTATGGTATGAAAGCAACCCTAAGTCTTGAGCCAAGTGATGCGGTTAAAACGACAACGATGGCACATTATGTTACAGTCAACAGCGATGTGGCAGACGTGGAAGATGGCTCTTTTGCCCAATTTGAACAAGGGGTAGAACTCTTTGGTGTAGCATTAGCTGCTGGGTATATGCGCACGCATGATGATGGTATGGGAGGTTTAAATGAGTTGGGTGACCAATCGCCATTTGAAGAAGGCAATCACGTCTTTGATCCTGAGGCAAAAACACCTTATGTCAGCGCTTCGTACGAAATTGAGGGTGTAACGCTTAGCGCATTGTATGGTCAAACCAAATATTATGATGGGGATGCTGATAAAAAATTTAAAGAAAAAGAGTTAGATGTGAGCGTGAGTTATGAGATTATCAAAAATCTTGAAGCTTCTTTAATGTATGTGAATGTCGATAATGACCAAAAAGATGAGAGTTATGATGCCTATAAAGCCCATATCTCTTATAACTTTTAAGTAAAATCTGAGGTATAAACTATTTTTACATGTAAAGATTAAACGCTTTACATGTAAAAAGTATTTAAGAAACTAAAGCAGATTGAATGAGCGTTTCATTGGCTTCAAATTGAATCGTACAATTGCTTTTGTGCGCAATCTCTTCAATATTTTTTTCATAATGCAATAATGAAGCATCGCTTTTAATTGAAATGGAAAAAATAGGGTATTTTTTAGTGTTAAAACGAATATATTCCCCTGTGATTAATGAAAGGCGTGTGGTAATCACAGTTGCTTCTTTGTGGGCTTGGTAAATTTTATTGAGCAGTTTAATAAAATTTTCAACGTTAAGATGAAGATCAGGAAAGGTGGGATCAAACTCTTTTTTAAATTTAATAGCGGCATTTGTGGAAGCAGCGCTAATACATAAATCTAGTAGTGCATAAATATTGACGCTTTCTCCATCTTCTTGAACATTAGCAAATTTCTTTGTTGCGTTTTTGTACAGTTTAATACCAATAACATCCTCATCCAAATACCCCACGGTAATAGCATAAAATTTGTAGGAATTAAAGGCAATGTCAACAATGGTCGTTTTAAATCCATAGGTGATACTCGCATACGTTCCTGCAATATCAAAAATTTTTTTATGATTCACCTCACCAAGAAGGTATTGCGCTTCTTGGTTGAGGGAGACAATTTTACCGTTGCTATCAAAGACTATAAAAGGGTTATAGTCGTGCTCTATCCACTCTTCAGCAAAATTCATGGTTTAACTTTCAATGTAATTTTTAAGTTTTCTTCCCACTTTTGGATGTTTGAGTTTTTTAATGGCTGAACTTTCAATTTGGCGAACACGTTCACGTGTGACATTAAGTTCTTTACCAATCTCTTCTAACGTTCTATCACTTTCATCGTGCATTAAACCAAAGCGCATACGAATGACTGCTTTTTCTCTGTCGTTGAGCTGATCAAGTACATCGTCAATTTGCTCTTTAAGATCCGATTTTAAAATATGATCCATCGGTGCAATAGAAGTTTTATCTTCTACAAAATCGCCAAACTTACCATCGTCTTCATTGCCAATAGGTGCTTCTAAAGAGATAGGCTCTTTGGTGATTTTAATGACATTTTTAACTTTATCCGCACTCAAGCCCACTTCTTCTGCAATGGTTTCAATGTCTGGTTCTTTACCTTCTTCTTGAAGGTGTTTACGAATGATTTTATTAATACGATTAATGGTCTCAATCATATGAATTGGAATACGAATGGTGCGTGCTTGATCCGCAATGGCGCGTGAAATTGCTTGGCGAATCCACCATGTTGCGTAGGTTGAAAATTTGTATCCTTTTTTGTACTCAAATTTATCAACTGCTTTCATCAAACCAATGTTTCCTTCTTGAATCAAATCCAAAAACGGTAATCCTCTATTGGTATAACGCTTTGCAATCGAAACAACGAGACGAAGGTTACTTTTTGCCATACGTGTTTTAGACTCATCGGCAATTTTTTTACCCCGTTTGATTTGCTCCAAAATCTCTTTGAGTTTTTCAGGGTCCAAATCAAAACCTTGTTTACTGGCTTCTTTCGTTTGGAAAAGTTTTTTAATTTCCATATAGGTTGAAACCATCGTAGCTTCTGGAACCATGACCGCAATATCTTCTTTGTTTAAATCAATGATATTTTTAAGTAAATTAAGGTGATTTTCCTTAAGTGTATCGTTGAAAAGAGGCAATCGGTACTCCAGACGCTTAAGCTCTTTATCAAACTCAAAGTCACTTTTTAGTGCTGTTTCCATAGATTTAACGAGTTCATTAATGAGTTTACTCGTAGGTCCTAAATCCATCAACGCATCTTTAAGTAATTTCTTTTTATACGCCAATGCTAAATCATAGTTCATCATCTCTTCAGCATCAAGATTCTCTTCAGGTGGACGGGAAAAACTCTTCATCCAATCTTTTTTTGCTTTTTCTAAGGCTTTAAAGCTTTCAATGACTTTTTCGGTTCGAGAGTTGTCTTTTTTAGAGAGGGTGCGTTTTTCTTCACCATCTTCGTCAAACTCCTCCGTATCATCATCGCTATCATCATCGCTATCATCATCTTCAAAGGTTTTAAAGAGCTCTTTTACACGACGTTCACGATTAATCAAGGCTTCTTTATAATCTAAAATAAAGTCGATAAGATAAGGCACAGAACAGAATGCATCGATGATAATATCTTCACCGAATTCAATCTTTTTACTGATATCAATCTCTTCATCTTTGGTGAGAAGTGAAATTTGTCCCATCTCACGAAGATACATTCTAACAGGGCTATCGCTTCTTGACCACTCTAAAAGTTCTTTTTCACTGGCAAGATCAAACTCATCTTCTAGTGCTTCATCTTGGAGCTTTTGGCGCTCTTCTTCACGTTTTTTTGCTTCTTCTTTATTTCGAAGTTTGGCAATTTCAGCAGAAGAAATAAGGGTGACCTTGTATTTCTCAATTAAGCCCATTAATTTTTTAACATTAGCAGACGTTGGGGGCTTTGTAAAAAGTTCCATCACATTTTCATACGTGACGTACGCTTTCTCATTTTCTACGAAAAGTTCTTCTAATTCGGTATAGAGTTCTTTTGAAGCCATGGGTATAACTCTCCTTAAGAGTAAGGGTGTGGAGGTTTTTTATTGTAAATATCTTTGCAATAATTTGTAATAAAAGATGTGGATTATACCGAGTTTTTTTTTAAAGAGTGGTAAAAGTTGTTTTTTTCAAAGTTGGAACAGGAGTTGCTTTAATCAATAAAGAATTTTTTAATGAGCGGATAAAACAATGCAAAATGGCTACTATGACGTTACTGGAGCAATGGTTACTCAGTTTAATAGACTCAATGTTATCTCCAATAATCTTGCCAATTTAAATACCACAGCCTTTAAACGAGATGATGTGGTTATTGGCGATTTTAAGCGCATTTTTCAAGAATATAAAGAAGAGATGCCTCTTTCTGATAATACTAAAGAAGCAAGTAAATTTGTCAATGCTGCTATGTCACGGGTGCCTCAGGTTGCAGAACACTACATTAAGTACGAACAAGGTGGCATTAAAAATACAGGCAATACGCTTGATTTTGCGTTAAAGCGTGAAGATGCCTTTTTTATGGTGGAGACTCCCAATGGTATTCGTTTAACCCAAAATGGCTCTTTTACCTTAAATAATGAAGGTGTTTTGACGACGAAAGAGGGCTATCCTGTGCTTCCTTCGACTTATTTCCAAAATCAGCAATACATTGTTATACCAGAAGATAGTGAGCTTCGTGTTGATAGAAGTGGCGCAGTGTATAACATTGATGATGAAATAGGACGAATGTATATTGTTCAAAGCGACGATGTGAAGTCACTCACGAAAGAGGGTGATAGTTTGTATGAATTTAAAAGTACCGATGAGCTTACGACTCTTGAAAATGGAGATTTGGTTGCGCAAGGATTTTTAGAGACCAGCAACATTAATCCCGTGAGTGAAATGGTAGGGCTCATTGAAACCAATCGTTTGGTAGAGATGTACCAAAAAGTGATGAAATCACACATGAATGATTTAAACTCTGATGCCATTTCTAAATTAGCATCAACCAAAGCATAATAGACATTAAGGAAGAAAAATGATACGTTCACTTTATACTGCTGCAACGGGTATGATTGCACAGCAAACACAAATCGATACGACTTCAAATAACATTTCAAACGTTAATACAATTGGCTATAAAAAACAGCGTGCGGAGTTTGCGGATTTAATGTACCAAACCATGACCTATGCAGGAACATCAACCAGTGCTACGACAACCTCTCCTACGGGCATTGAAGTAGGTCTTGGTGTTCGACCTACTGCCATTGCTAAGCAGTTTACGCAAGGTAACTTTAAAGAGACAGGAAATTCACTTGATATTGCCATTACGGGTAATGGTTTCTTTCAAATTCAGCTTCCAGATGGTACCACAGGCTATACGAGAAATGGCTCGTTTAAACTCGATAGCGAAGGAAATGTGGTGAACAGTGATGGGTATAGACTTTTACCAGAATTGGTCATTCCTGAAGATGCGACACAAATTACCATCGGGGTAGATGGTATGGTCTCCGTGCTTCAAGCAGGACAAACCGAAACCAATGAAATTGGGCAAATTGAGCTTGCAAACTTCATTAATCCAGCAGGTCTTCACTCTTTGGGTGATAATAACTACATTAACACCTCTGCTTCAGGAGATCCCATTGTGAGTGAGCCAGGGCTTAATGGTCTTGGGCAAACCAGACAGCAGTTTGTTGAGATGAGTAATGTGCAGTTAGTGGAAGAGATGACGGATTTGATTACGGGGCAAAGGGCGTATGAAGCGAACTCAAAAGCAATTACCACCAGTGATGAGATGCTTCAAACCGTGAATGCGCTAAAACAATAGATTTTAGTATGATTTTTCTGATTCCTATTTTTGTCATCATTGCTATTATTTTAGCGATTGATTTTTTCTATTTTTCCGATACAACACTGAGCGAGGAAGCTCCTAAAAAAGAGCTTTCTCAAAAGATTGAGGAACAAAACGCCACTCAAAACTATCTCAATCGCTATATCAAAAAATAGTGTTACATGTAAAGATATGCTATGAATTTTTTTGCTATTTTTAAACTGACCATTCCCGTCTTAATGGGCTATATTCCGTTGGGGATGGCATTTGGACTTTTGCTTTCCAAACTGCTTATTCCATGGTACTACGCTTTTTTTATGAGCTTGTTTATTTTTGCAGGTTCAGGGCAGTTTTTGGCACTCACTCTTTTTGCCTCACAAGCGACCATTTTAGAAATCGCCATTGCCACCTTTTTGCTAAATCTTCGTCACACCTTTTATGGGCTTTCCATGATTTCAGCCTTTAAAAATTTTTCATGGAAAAAGCATTACCTCATTTTTGGACTGACCGATGAGACCTTTGCGCTTTTAAAAACGAGTGAGATTGAAGAGAAGCACCGTGAGAAGGCTTATCTTATCATTACCTTTTTAAATCAATGCTATTGGATTATGGGCAGTGTATTGGGTGCAGTTTTAGGCAATGTCGTTCCTTTTAATTACGAGGGCATTGAGTTTTCATTGACCGCTTTGTTTGTGGTGCTTTCCATTGAGTTGTATAAAAAAAGCAGACTGCATCAGCCGTTTTTGGTAGCTCTTATTATTGGGTTGTTTGGCATGATCTTTTTCCCACCGCAAAAGATGCTGATTTTATCGCTTTGTTTGGCAGCGTTTGTGTTGATTGTTTTTAAAAGGAGTATGCAAGATGCAGAGTAGTTATCTTATCGGAGGCATTGTGGTCGCTATGCTTGCGACGTATGCGACACGCCTCATTCCCTTTATGCTCTTTCGAAATCGTGAGCCATCACCTCTCATACGCTACATTGAGCGCAATATGCCTTTGATGATTATGGTGATTTTGGTCTTTTATGCCCTGAAAGATGTGAAATGGGAAGTTTATCCTTATGGTTTGGCGGAGATTGTTGGGGTGAGTGTTGCGATCGCTTTACATGTAAGTTTTAAAAACGCACTCTTAAGCATTTTTACCGCAACACTGGTTTATATGGTTTTGATTCAAAAGGTGCTTTGTTAAGCCTTTTTGACAAATTCTGATTTTAATCCCATCGCCCCAATGCCTTCAACTTTGCAGTCAAGGTTGTGATCACTCTCGTAATTAAGACGAATATTTTTTACTTTGGTGCCACCTTTGATGACCGCTGAAGAGCCTTTGAGTTTGAGATCTTTTATGACGACAACAGTGTCACCATCGGCTAAAATCGTTCCATGCGCATCTTTGACAACCCTGCTGTTCTCTTCGCTTGAAGTGCTCACTTTTTCCCATTCGTGCGCACACTCAGGGCAGATCAACATCGCTCCATCTTCGTAGGTGTATTCGCAGTTGCATTTTGGACATGCGGGTAAATTTTCCATAGATTTCCTCTCTTTTTTGGCAAAAGTATGCCCAAAAGCCTCTCAAAAAGAGATAAACCGCTTTTGCGCTATAAAAGAAAAGGAAATTTTTTATCTCTCTCATAGCGTTTCATCTTTTCTTCATACCGCTCAATGACATCAACCATTTGCTCAGCAAAATCCGTCTCAATAAGGTAGTCTTTTTGGTTTACATGTAAAGTTTTTAAGCCTCTTGTTTTGGCATTGTACATCAGCGCAGGGCGTATCTCTTCGGCGTGATTGGCGGTGAGCCTTTTGATATCATGCCCCAATCCAGTCATCCACAAATCCATAAACTCCACACGAAACGGGAGGATTTTCCCCCATGTTTGTTGCATTAAAAGTCCCTCTTTTTGAGAAAATTCGTAAAATAAAATGGCATCCATGCTCTCATCATAAACCGCTAGAGTTTGGTTTGGAAGGGGTTTGATTGCAGGGTTGATGGTTGCCATATCAACGATTTTTGGAGCACAGCCCATGAAAAATAATAGGCTTAGGAGCATCAAGATGTATTTCATAAAAATCCTTTGCTTTTGTATGCTCAAAGTCTAGTAGTCGATGTTTTAAATAAACCTTAGGTACAATAAAAGTAGATAAAAGAAGAAGGAAATACAATGGTATTTGAAAAATTAGGCTTAAGCGAGCCCATTAGGGATGCGGTGCGTGAGTTAGGATATACCAAACCTACACCCGTACAAAACAAGGTGATTCCTTTGGTGCTTGAGGGAAAAGATGTGATGGCAACGGCGCAAACGGGAACCGGAAAAACGGCGGCGTATGCGCTTCCATTGCTTCATATCTTAAGTAAAAAAACACAAAAATCAACGACTTCCAAAGTTGTACGAGCGCTGATTTTGGTTCCAACCAGAGAGTTGGCTTCACAAGTGGGTGCGAGTGTGCAAGCGTATGGCAAAAATGTCGAGTTGTGCAGTGCGGCGATTTATGGTGGTGTGAAGTTTACCCCACAAGCTAAAAAGTTGGATAAAGGCATTGATATTTTGATTGCAACGCCTGGAAGACTTTTGGAGCATGTAAAGCTTGGCAATGTGGATTTGTCTCGTGTTGAAATTGTGGTTTTTGATGAAGCCGATAGAATCTTAGATATGGGTTTTTGGGATGAAGTGCAAACGCTTTTGGGACTTTTCCCTAAAAAACGCCAAACGCTACTTTTTTCTGTGGGACTTTCAAAATCGGTCAAACGTCTCTCTGAAGTCAGCTTGAAAAAGCCTGTCACGGTGGCTATCAACAATCAAGGTGATTTTGCAAAAAAAGTGGAACAAACGCTTTATCTTGTCGATAAAGAACGCAAATGTGAATTGCTCTCTTTTATGATAGGCACCCACAATTGGCATCAAGTGTTAGTCTTTACCAAAACCAAACAGAGTGCAGATGAGGTGGGGGAGTATTTGAATGCAAGCGGTTTAAAAACGCTGGTTTTACATGGCGATAAAGCGCACTCCAAACGTACGCAAGCCATTCATGCGTTTAAAGAAAATGCTATTCGAGTGCTTGTCGCAACAGACATTGCTTCTCGTGGGCTTGATATCGAAGATTTGCCTTATGTTATTAACTATGAATTACCAGGTGATGCAGAAGATTATACACACCGAGCAGGACGAACAGGGCGTGCGGGAAAAGAAGGAAGAGCTATTTCGCTTGTTGCTCAAGAGGAAAAAAACAAATTTAAAGAGATTGAAAAGATTTTAAAATATACGATTAAAACTGAGTTTTATCCTGGTTTTGAAACCAAAGAATGGGTTGAAAAAGAGGCGAAAAAACATACGATTCAAGCTAAAATTGATCGTGAAAAAGCCAATAAACGTCCTAACGGGCTTCGTAAAAAACGAGAAGAGATTAAAGCGAATAAAGCTAAGAAAGCCGCTAAAACGTGTGGCATTGGCGCTAAAAATTGTAAAGTTAAATAGACTTCTTACAAAATTCATTCTGTAAGTAAAGAAAAAGCACCAAGGGTGCGTGGGCATTCCGCCGAGGAAAACCCAGTGTTAACGTAGCCTTTAGAGCTTTGCTTTAAAGGTGTGTCAAGAGTTCTGTAAGAACTCTAATAAATAAAAAAGGATACGTATATTATGGTTGAAATGCAAAAACTGCACTATTTTAAAGATTTTATTGAGCAAGAAGAAAATCCTCTGGGAAAAAACCTTTATGTGATGATTTTAGCGGTGGAGGCGTATTATGAGTTTGTAGCAGAAGTTCTGATTCCAGGGACTTCTCGTAGTATGACACAGTTTAAACTTTTAGAAGAATTACGTGCCTTAAAAACCATCAGTGAACAAGAGTTTGTCATTATGAATGAGACACGAAAACTTAAAAATGATGTGACACATCGCCTTGATTATGAGATTAATGCGACCTATTTATTTGATTTTTGTAATAACTGTGGCGTTAAAGACAAAATCATTCCTGAAGACAAAAACGACCAACAAGAGCTAAATAGTGCACTTTTAGACGCTCTTTTGAAAAGCTATAAAGTGGTTGATTTGAAGCTCTACTCTAAAGTGCGTAAAGAGCTTGAAAAGGTTCATGGAGTAAAAGCGTGAAGTGGAAAGTGACAGCCAAACAGCATATCTCTAAAAACTGTTTGGTGTGTGGCATCGAAAATCCTTTGGGGTTGAAGACCAAGTTTTACGAGTTGGAAAATAAAGAGGTTGTGGGTTATTTTACGGGGCATACCTATTTGCAAAGTTACCCCAATATCTTACACGGTGGCATCTCCGCAACGATTTTGGATGAGACGATTGGGCGAGCCATTATGGCGCATTATGGGCAAGAGAGTTTTGGCGTGACGATTGAACTTAATTTAAAATACAAAAAGCCCGTTCCTTTGGATGTGGAGCTGAAAGTTGTTGGGCGCATTGTGAATGATAAAGGGCGCATTTTTGAGGGTACGGGTGAGCTGATACTTCCTGATGGCGATGTTGCCGTTACCGCCTCAGGTCGTTATATGAAGCGCAATGTTTCGCAAATTGTTGAGAGTGATTTTATCGAAGATGAGTGGTTTGCCAGCGATGGTAAAGACAGAGACGAGATAGAACTTTAGGTGAATACAACGTACGAAATTCTTCAGCGTGTCTTTGGGCACCATCATTTTAGAGCCAATCAAGAAGAAGCAGTCAATACGATTTTAGCGCATAAAGATTTGATGATGATTTTACCCACGGGGGCTGGAAAGTCGCTGTGTTATCAGCTTCCATCCCTCGTGATGGAAGGTCTTAGCGTTGTCATTTCACCGCTTTTAGCATTGATGCATGACCAAATCACCGCACTCTCCGCCTTTGGCATTAAAGCCGCTATGATTTCATCCATGCAATCTCCCCAAGAAATCCAAGAGAGCATGCAAGCGTGTCGCAAGGGTGAGCTTAAACTCTTGTACGTTGCACCTGAACGCTTAAAGGGAGAGTCGTTTTTACACTTTTTACAGAGCCTTTGCATCAACTTTTTTGTCATCGATGAAGCGCACTGTGTGAGTGAGTGGGGGCATGAATTTAGAGAAGATTACCGACAACTCTTTCGCCTGAAACACTACTTTCCAAAAACACCGATTGCCGCATTTACGGCAACAGCGACAAAAATCGTGGAACATGACATCCTTCAGCAGTTAAGCCTCATCAATCCTTTAATCATTCGTGCCAAAGTGGAGCGTGACAATCTTATGATTAAAGCGGATTATCGCAATGGCAATGGGCGTGAGCAACTTTTGAGCTTTTTGCGTGCGTTTCAAAACGAGAGTGGCATTATCTATACGCTTAGTCGCAAAGAGACGGAGAGTTTAGCGCTCTTTTTGCAAGGGTATAACATGCGTGCACGTGCTTATCATGCAGGGCTTTGCACCGAAGAGAAAAATGAGACTTACCACGCTTTTTTAAACGATGAAATTGACGTGGTGGTCGCCACCGTAGCGTTTGGTATGGGGATTGATAAGAGCAATATTCGCTTTGTGGCGCACATGTCTTTGCCTAAAACGATTGAAAACTATTACCAAGAAATCGGGCGTGCGGGACGTGATGGACTGCCTTCTTCAACTTTACTGCTTTTTTCAGCGTCAGATATTGTGGAGCACAAACGTCGCATTGGTGAGCAACCCGCATCAGAGTATCAAAAAGTAGCCTATGAAAAACTAGATGCCATCGCTAAATTTGCCACCTCACAAGTCTGCCGCCATCAACAAATTGCGAATTATTTTGGTGATACGATTCTTACATGTAACACCCGTTGCGATAACTGCGTGGAGGGTGAAAAGCAAAGTGTGGACATCTCAAACGAGGCGTTAAAGCTTCTTTCTAGCGTGTACCGCACGGGACAGCGTTTTGGGTTGCAATATGTCATTGATGTATTAATGGGCGTAAGCAATGAAAAAATAGCACAAAACGGGCATGAAAGCCTTTCGGTTTATGGCATTGGAAAAGAGCGAAGTAAGGCGCAGTGGCTGAGCATTGGCGATAGACTGATGGAGCTTGAAGCGCTAAACGTAGGCGAATATCGTGTGGTGAGTCTCAGTGAATACGGAGCGCAAATCATCAAAGAGCGTTTACATGTCAGCATTCATGCGAAGCGTTTGGAAGAGCGTAAAAAAGCCTCTAAAAAAGCAACGAAAGCTCTCACAGGAGCGTTTGAGCTTTCCATTTTTGAGAAATTACGTGCCTTGCGCTTAGAAATTGCCAAAGAAAATGGCATACCGCCGTATGTGGTTTTTAGCGATAAAACCCTTAAAGAGATGGCAGAGAAACTCCCTGTGGATAAAGAAGCGATGCTCGATGTCAGTGGGGTGGGTGAGGTGAAGTTTGAGCGATACGGTGAAGCGTTTTTAGCCTTGTGTCGCACACTCTCTTAAGCTTTACATGTAAACAAAAACGTGTATAATAGAGCATTACATGTAAAGGATAAACATGAGTGCTGGACAAAGTCGAAATAACATTCATAAAGGCGTTAAAGTTTTTATCGTTTTAAAAGAAGACCAAAAGAGCGGAAAGCTCACCGAGGGTGTCGTAAAGGACATTTTGACCAATTCCGCCAATCATCCCCATGGCATTAAAGTGCGACTTGAAAGCGGTGAAGTCGGGCGTGTGAAAGAGATTATTCTCTAGGAGGTTTTTATGCTCAATGAAATCTTTCAAAGCGAAGCGTTTAGCCTCTATGGCATACCCTTGCTCATCTGCCTCGCACGTGTTTTAGATGTTAGTATTGGTACGCTTCGTATTATTTTTGTCTCTAAAGGTTTAAGGCTTTGGGCACCTATACTTGGTTTTTTTGAGGTCAGTATTTGGTTGATTGCCATTTCTAAAGTGATGGAAAACCTTACCAATCCCATTAACTACATCGCCTACGCTTTGGGTTTTTCTTTGGGAAATTACATTGGAATGTTCATTGAGAGCCGTTTGGCTTTGGGGATGGTGGTGATTCGAATTATTACCAAAAAGGATTCACATGATTTAGTGAGTGCTTTACGCTCGCTTCGTTACAGCGTCACCGTAGCTGATGCGGAGGGAAACAATGGCATTGTCAGTGTTGTTTTTACCGTCATTAAGCGCTCTGACATTGAAAAAGTACGCTCTTTAATTGGTATCTACAATCCACTTGCTGTTTATTCTATTGAGGATGTAAGACATGCAAGTGACCCTAGTTTTCCGATGGAAGAGAAAAGATATTCTGTTTTTTCCACACTCTTTAGAGGGAATAGACGGTAAAAGAAGGTTACATGTAAGAAGATGCGAGATGTCTTTTAAGAATTTCAAGGCTCTCTTCAAATCCCTCAGCTTTACCACCAACGTATTCATTTTGACCAAATTCTTCAATAATGGTTGATTCCCAAAGCTCTTCTTTCCAAAGTGCTCTATATTTTTTGGCATTTTCTAAAAGTTCAGTTTCTATGGAATGTGCCATGATGTGTTCAATAAACCCTTTTGACATCCGTTGGAGTGTTTTTACGTCTAACTTTTGCACATTTCCCCAAAGTTCAAACGTGTCGTAATGTCGATTTTCGACTAAATTTTCATAGTCATCACTAGGAATAATTTCAACAAAATCATCATCCTTGTACGTATTACTGGCATAACCTTTGCATACGACCACAAAAGGAAAATAAAACGTTGGATGGTCTAAAAGATATTTGATAATGAGCAGTGCATGTTCTCGAGAAATGGGCATAGATTATCCTATTAATTCGTAATTGCCACGGGCTGTAAATTTTAAAAAACCTTTGTCTCTTAAAACTTGCAGTTGCTGTGAAATTTTGAATTCGATGTTATTGTTTTTGGGGTATTTTGTTTGTAAATAAGGAATAAATGTCAATAGCTCTTGTCTTGTAAATTGCTTTTTATGGAGCTTTTCAATACACGCCATAATATCAAGAATCCACCCTTTTTGTTCACCATGAGATTCTTTTAAAAAGAGTGTTTTTGCCCATTTCTCTAAAATGGCATCTTTGCTTTGTATGGTTTGATTGTGTATGTAAAAAATTTTTCCACTTTCAGGTAAAGCATCGAGTAAAATATTGCATCCCACCCATCCTGCGCGTTTTGCATTGGGGGATAGGGGTTTACGCTTTTCAATGATTTCTGGGGTAAAAAAATGTTTTGGCATCACAACAAAATTATGAATTTGAAGGGTTTTTAGCTCATAGGTTAAAAAGAAAAAATTGGGATTTTCTGAACTTTTAAGTCGTGCAATCATCGTATCATAAGCGCCATCGGTTACTTTTTTACCTAAAGAGCCTTTTTTGCTTTTTAACTCAAATTGTTCTTTACATGTAAGACAATAAAAATCAGCCACAGGGCGATTGTTTTCATAAGATTGGATGGATGTGCCACAACTGGGGCAAAAAATATTTTGAGCAACCCAACTTTCAGTGAGGACACGAGCAATTTGGGAGCCATTTTTATACTCTTGAATCAGTGAGTTATCAAATTGTAAATTCATATTCTCTCCCTAAAAATGCCACATTTTACCCTTTTTGACTTCCCTTTTCAAAGACTTCTAGCAAAGCATGTAAAAATGTCTTTACATGTAAAGTCTGTTCTGTTTCTATGCGCTCTTTGATTTCATCTGCAACGGTATGCATCGCTTGGAGACATTCATCATAAAGTGTCAGCGTTTCGCTGGGGCTTAGTTCGCAACTCTCTTTACCAAAACGGAGCAAAAACGCTTTACTCCACCATTTTTTACTTCCCAAAAGATGCAACGCAGGGATGTCTTTTTGGATGTAGAGCGTTGTACACACCACATCGTACGCAGGAGCAAGCCAGATGTTGTTAATGTTTTCATAGAGCAGACCAAAGTTTTTAAGGTGCGCATCGCCATTTTGCACGAGGGTGTTGATGACCATCATCTTAAAGAAGTCTCTCAACGCCTTTTTCTTGCGTTTAGGCGAGACAAAGGTTTTGATACTTTTGGCGATGTGTTCGTAGGAGCCTTCGTATTTTTCATCGGCTTGGCGTGCTTGAAGCACACACATATCTTCAAAGCCTAAGTACGTGCCATCCTCTTTGATGTCAAAACGCTTCATAATGAAGAGTTTGTTATCATCGGAGAGGTAAAACTCAGGTACGTCGATTCCCGCTTTTTGTACCACTTTCATGCAGTAAAATTCATTGAGCGCTAGGTGAGGGTACTCTTCACCCCATGACTTGATAATGTACTCTTGCAGTGGCAAGGTCACTTTGTCGCGCACTTGGGCTAAGACTTTTGGCTGTACACCACTGATAGGAGAGCCCAGTGCAAAACGACTCACCAACTCATCAAAGAGCGTTTCACTTTTGGGGTGCAAGAGGGAATCTAAGCGAAGCGGTGTTTCTTCTTGCGTGGTTTTTTCTTCATAGGTTAGTCTGCCTTTAATGCTATGCGCCATAAGCTGGAGTAGTCCAAAGTCATCGGTTTTGGTGATTTTTGAAAAATGCTTTTTGATGATGGAAAGCAGATACCCCTCAGGCAAGTGCATCTCAAAGATGGGATGGAGTTTTGGGTTTGCATAACTCTTAACACGCACAGGCATACTTAAAGAGACAAAGGTGTCTAAGTTTTGTGTGGTATAGGTAAAAATGTATTCATTGTTTTCATGCAATATACTTCCTACTTTTTCACCTAAGATATTTACATGTAAACTATCTTGCATCTCTTAGCTCCTCAAAGGTTGGGAAGGGTGATTTTTCTTTACATGTAAGCTCGTACCCTAAGTAGTCAAGGATGTGGAGTATTTTTTTGATGCCGACATCGGAGCTGGTGCCGTTTTCAAGGGAGCTGATGGTGGCTCGTGAGATGCCAAGGTCACGGGAGAGTTGCTCTTGTGAGATTTTTTTGGCTTTACGAAGCTGCGCAACGTATGCTCCAAACTCTTTTAAATCCATAAGAATTCCTTGACTAATATTTTGTACATTTTATAACTTTATGATACAAATGTCAAATATATTAGTCAATTTTAAAATTTTTTCTCCGCGCCCAGACTCTCTCCCCTAAAAGCACGATACCCACAGCAACGATACCATATTCAAACATGCCAGCGACTTTTTGTGCCCAGAAGCTGTGAAGAAGCGCTAAGACAAGAGCGATATAGACGGCTTTGTGATAGGTTGAAAAGCGAGCGAAAAGCTTTTTAAACGAGGTGAACGCCATAAAAAGAAGAATAATAAAGGCGATAACTCCGACGTAAATAAAGGGTTTTTTGAGGCTTTTTTCAACGATGGTGACAACGTCAAATTCGCTGTCTAAAACGATAAAAACGCACCCATGTAAAAGGGCGTAAACAAAGCTTAAAAGCCCAATGCTCTTACGATAACGCAAGAAATTGACTCCACAGACTCGTTTACATGTAGAAGGAACTAAGGAGAGTAAAAGAAGGCAAATCGCTCCAACGCCTGTGGTGGTGTAGAGCATTTTAATTGGGTCTATGGCACTTTCTAGTGTGTAATACGCATAGCCTAAAGGGAGCAGGGCGATAAAGATAAGCAGAGTCTTCAAAAGAATTTCCTTAAGTCCATTCCCGCATACAGATGTCCCACCTCTTTTTCGTAGCCGTTAAACATAAGCGTTTCTTGTTTGGTGAGTTTCCCAAGCACTCGCTCTCTTGCTTGCGTCCATCGGGGGTGGTCTACTTTGGGATTGACATTGGCATAAAAGCCATACTCTTTAGCATCCATCACTTGCCAAGTATTTTTAGGCTCTTCCTCCACGCACTCAATGAGGTCGATGGATTTGATGGATTTAAAGCCGTACTTCCAAGGAACAACGAGGCGAATCGGTGCGCCATTTTGTTTTGGAAGCGTTTTGCCGTACATGCCCACTGCGATGAAGGTGAGCGGATGACGTGCTTCATCCATCCGCAGTCCCTCCACGTAAGGGTGTTGGATAGAGGCAAAAAGCCCTTTTTGTTGGTCGGGAAACATAGCGGGTTCATGGCGAGTGGTGAACTTCACATATTTTGCTTTGGCGTTTGGCTCCAAATAATCGAGCAATTTGTAGAGTGGAAATCCAATCCACGGAACCACCATCGACCAACCCTCAACACAGCGAAAACGATAAATGCGCTCTTCCAGACCAAACTTAGCGATAAGCTCATCCACTTCCATCATCTGTTCGGTTTTAATTTCACCAAAAAAGCCCACATTCCACGGTTTTGTTTTCATGCTCTGAGCCATTTTAACAGGAGCGGTTTTATCGGTGGAAAATTCGTAAAAATTGACATAATTGCTCACCTGCTCAAAGGTATTGGGCGTGAGGTTTAAGGGGTTGGCATCTTTGGTAAAGGAGAGTTGAATTTCTTCTGGCATGGAGGCTAAAAGTTTGGAGAGTGCCGTGGTGCTTACCAGCGCTCCAGCACCTAGTTTTAAAAAGTGACGACGTGCTTCAAAGAGCACTTCTGGGGTGATGTGCATGGGTGACTCCTGTGTAAAGTTGCTTTATTGTAACACAAAAGTCACAACATCAATGCTTTTTTACATGTAAGGCATTTGCGTCTTTAAAAAGCCCTAAAAAAGGGCTTTAAAATGATTAAGCGGTTTTGAATACGCAGAGGGTTGAGCTTAAGTGTGCTGAGAGTTTGGAGAGATGCTCTGCCGCTCCTGCTATCTCTTCAACGCTTCTGGCATTGGAGCTTGAAAGGGTGTTGATTTTTGTGATGTTTGCGATGACCGCACTTTGAATGAGTGTGACATTGTGTTTTGCTTTGGCGACTACGTCATCGGTGGCTAGAGCACTCTCATCTAAGAGTTTGACCGCATCGTTGGTTTGGGTGGTCACTTGCTCTGAGAATTGGCAGAGGTCTTGAATACGGTTCGCGTTGAGGTTCATCTCTTGACTAATGTCGGTAATGGATTGGACGATGACATTGACCGTTGCATTGGTCTCAATGAGGCTTTTTTGCGTGCGTTCGGCGAGTTTTCGCACTTCATCCGCCACTACGGCAAAACCTCTGCCATGCTCTCCCGCACGAGCAGCCTCAATGGCAGCGTTAAGCGCTAAAAGATTGGTCTGGTCTGCGATGTCACCGATGACATCTAAGACATTTTTGACTTGCTCAGCATCTTGTGAGAGATGATTGAGGCGCTCGTTAATGTTCGCTTCATTTTGCGCGGTTTGTGTGAGGTTGTGCATGGTTTCTTCTAAGAGATGTTGCGCACTTTGAAGGCTTTTTTGAGCCTTTTCTGTGAGGGCTTTGACCTGTTGTGATTGGGTGTTAGCCTCTTCAATGGCATACGCAACCTCTTTAGCCTCTTGCGTCGTCATCTGTACGACATTGGCTTCTTCTTCCGCTCGTTTGCCGATTTGTAAGCTGGTGCTAGAGAGCTCTTCTGCCACAGAGGCATTTTCGATGGCATTGTCTTTAGCGCTATTTAGAGCTGAAGCAACGTCGCTTAGAAGTGCATTGACTGTATGCATAATGTCACCGATTTCATCTTTGGAGAGAATGGCGATTTTTTCACTTAAATTTTTACTTAGACGCATCTTTTCGCACTGTTCTTTGGCGCCATTTACTGATTTTTTAATGGATTGCGTGACGTAAAAAAAGATAACAAAGACAGACAAAATTACAAGAGTTATAGCAATTTCTGCCATGAGTTTATTGGTATCAAGACGGTTAAAATTGGACTTTTTGACTTCATTGGCGAGTTCTTGAAATTTATCCAAAATGACAACAAAAGATTGGGCACTTTGTTTGTAGAGTGTTTCAAGTTTTTTGGCATCTTCAGGATAGTTTTGCGCAAAGTTTTCATCGTAGAGTTTTGTGCCGTATTTTGTATAAAGCACCATGCGAGGAGCGTTGATGGCATGCCACTCTTGGAGAAGTTTTTTCAGTGCATCAATGCGGTCATGATTGACTTTACTCATGAGTATGCCTTTTAGTTCATCCAAATCGCCAAGCAGTGTTTGGTAGATTTTTTCATACTTTTCTAAACTTTTAGCCTGAAAATGGACTTGGTAGTTTCGCTGTTCAATGCGAAGCTCTAAAGTGAGTTTTTCAATGGTCGCAATGGTGACAAGCCTTGTTGCTGCCATTTTGGCATCATGGCTCTCTTTGAGAATTTCATACCCTAAAATACCAAATCCAACAAGCAAGACGATAAGCAGTAGGGTAAGTTTACTTTTGATGGTAGACATAACATTCCTTTTGTACGGTGTATATTCGGTAATGAGTTTAACAAAGGTGTGTAAATTTTATGTAATCTCTCCCGTAAACACTTTTACATGTAAAGGCTTGTGAGGCTTAAGAGAACGAGTAAAAGAATGGGTGGGGTGACGATGAGTCCAAATTTTGAGTACTCCCAAAAGCTGATTTTTACCCCCTTGTTTGCCATGACATGCAACCATAAAAGCGTGGCGAGTGAGCCAAAAGGGGTCATCTTTGGTCCTAAATTGCACCCGATAATATTGGCGTAGGCTAAGGCATTATTTTGGATGTCATGTAAGGCAATATCCATAATCATGACGGTGGGCATATTGTTCATAATGGCACTTAAAAAAGCCGCTATAAAGCCCGTACCTAAAATGGCAATGGTATTTCCTTGTGCGTTGAGTGCGTTTAAAACGATGCTCAAATACTCCGTCAGTCCAGCGTTTTTCAACCCATACACCACAATGTAAAGCCCAATGCTAAACCACACCACTTGCCACGGAGCGGTTTTAATGGTCAGCCACGGTTTGGCGGCTTTAAAGTAGCTGGCGATGGCTAGAAAAACAAAAGCCCCACCTAAAGCGATGAAGCTAATGGGTACACGGTAAAATTCGCCCACAAAATAGCTTGCCATCAGCCCTGCGATAAAAATCCAACTAAGATAAAAAAGAGGTTTGCTCTTTAAGACATCATCGGGATTTTTTAAGAGTTCGGTGTCTACATGTAAAGGAATATCTTTGCGTAAAAAGAGCCATAAAATGCCGATAGATACGATGGTACTAACAATGTAAGGCGTGAACATAACACTCAAATACGTCGCAAAACCAATGTTAAAGTAGTTTGCCGTCACAATGTTGGTAAGGTTTGAAAAGACAAAGGGAAGTGATGCACTATCCGAGATAAAGCCTCCTGCGAGTAAAAACGCCACAATCGTTTTGGCTTCTAACTTTAAAATGCGCATTTTAGCCAGTAAAATCGGGGTTAAAATAAGCACCGCTCCATCATTGGCAAAGAGTGCGGAGATGAGCGAGCCCAAAAGAAGCGAATAGACAAACATCAGGTGTCCATTGCCATAGGAGAGCTTTGCCATTTTAATGGCGCACCACTCAAAAAAGCCTATTTCATCAAGGACTAAAGAGAGAATAATAATACCAATAAACGCTAACGTCGCATCCCAGACAATGTCTGTCACTACCAAAACATCTTCAAAACTGACCACCCCTAACAGCAGGGCAAATCCTGCACCTATCATAGCGGAAGTGCCTATTTTAAGCCCACGAGGCTGAAGAATCACCAGCAAAAGAGTAGTGAGGAAAAGTGAAAAGGAGAGTATCATAGATTCTCTTTACACGCCAGTGGTTTGAGGGGCAAAGCAATGTCAAGATAACTCAGCTCTTCTAAACATTCTAAACGAAATTTGTCCAGTGGCGCACGAATGGTGTAGTATGCCCACTTTCCACGTCTATCGACTCGTAAAAAACCTGCATCTTTGAGGATTTTAAGATGGCGGGAAATGCGTGATTGAATCATGCAAAACGCTCCTTCTATCTCACAGACGCACACTTCGCCATTGAGCTGAATAAAACGAAGAATCTGCAAACGAGTGGCATCGTTGAGCGCACCGATAGTTTGTAAAAAAATCTCCATGCCTTCTCCTTGAATTTTAGGAGAGTATAGCACAAAGTTTTATTCACATCAAGATATATTGATATGAATAGCAAAAGGGCGGACGTGCTATAATTTTGGTAAAGGAGTGAAGATGGAGATTGTTAATTTTGAGCATATTTGTGTGGCATATGAAGATGAAAATGTGTTGCACGACATCAGCCTTAAGATAAAAGAGGGTGAGCACACGGCGATTTTAGGGGCAAATGGTTCTGGAAAATCAACTCTATTAAAACTCTTCTCCAACGACATTTACCCTCGTTACAGTGAGGTGATGAAAAAAGAGATTTTTGGGAAAAGCATTTGGGATATTTGGGAGCTGAAAAAACATTTGGGGATTATTACCAATGATTTGCACTACCAATTTAGCGAGAGAGCGCCTGATTTGAATGGGTTTGAGGTTGTGCTCTCAGGCTTTTTTAGCAGTTTTCATCTCTACGAACATCAAGGTTTTTCACCTTTACATGTAAAAAAAGTAGAAGAGGTTTTAGCCTCTTTGGAAATTTCACATTTACGGGATAAACGCATCTCAAGCATGAGTACTGGGGAGCTTAGGCGTTGCATCATCGCACGCTCTTTGGTGCATGAACCCAAAGCGATGATACTCGATGAGCCCACCGTTGGACTGGATATCAAAGCGCAAATCGAATTTTTAGCCCTGCTTCAAAACCTTGCCAAAGAGCGTACCATCATTTTGGTGACGCACCATTTGGAGGAGATATTTGAAGCGATTTCGCAGGTAGTGCTCATTAAAGAGGGGCGAATTGTCGCACACGGCAAAAAAGAGGAGGTCTTAAACGATGAAAACCTCTCAAAAACCTTTGGTGTGTCTTTACATGTAAGATGCGAAAACGAGCGGTATATCATTGAAAAGGTTGGGTAAAAGGCATTATGCGGATAAGTAAAAAGTTAAAAATAAAGCCCTGACCCCTGTTTTGTTTTTATTTAAGAAGAGGCAAAGTGCCTCTTCTTAAATATCTCTTCCGCAGTGTTTACATACTTTTGCCGCTACAAGGATGGTTTCAGCGCAGCATGTAAAAGTGCAAATTTTCCCCATGTAGTAGCAATTAAACTTTTTCACAACCCCATTTCGATAAAATCATCCCCATAATCTAAGAACGGCACGAAGGATAATCATGAGTACGATTAGTGGAAAAGTGTGGTGTTTTGGTGACAACATCGACACAGACTTAATCATTGCGGCACGTTATTTAAACACGTCTGACCCCAAAGAGTTGGCAAAACATGTCATGGAAGATGCAGACCCTGAGTTTGTCAGCAAGCTTCAAGCAGGTGATATCATTGTTGCGGGTGAAAACTTTGGCTGTGGAAGTAGCCGTGAACACGCACCCATTGCGCTTAAAGCTGCTGGGGTGAGTGCGGTGGTGGCAAAAAGTTTTGCACGTATTTTTTACCGCAATGCGTTTAACACGGGACTGCCTATTTTTGAGCTTCTTAATACTGAAGCGATTCAAGAGGGTGAGAGCATTGCTATTTCCATGGAGAGTGGCGAGATAACCCATGGCTCAAAGACGTATAAATTTACGCCGATTCCTCCTTTTATGCAAGAGCTTTTGGCTGCGGGTGGATTGATGAATTATGCACAAAAAGAGATGAAAAAATGAAAAAAATCTATAACATAGCGGTGATTCGTGGTGATGGCATTGGCCCTGAAATTGTCGATGAGGCGATTAAAGTATTGGACAGCGTGTGTGCCAAAGAGGATTTTGAACTACGTTATGAAGACTACCTTATGGGTGGTGTGGCGTATGATTTTAAAGGCACGCCACTTCCTGATGAGACCATTGAGGGGTGTTTAAAAGCCGATGCGGTGCTTTTTGGTGCGATTGGCGGTCAAAAATGGGACACCTTGCCTCGTGAGTTTCGACCAGAAACAGGTCTTTTAAAACTTCGTAAAGCCTTAGGTTTGTTTGCAAATCTCCGTCCAACAGCTGTGTTTGATGAGCTTTTAGATGCCAGTACGCTTAAGCCTGAAGTGCTTAAAGGGGTTGATTTATTCGTCGTGAGAGAGCTAACGGGAGGCATTTACTTTGGTGAGCCTCGTGCCAATGATGGCTTTACGGGCTATAACACGATGATTTACACCAAACCTGAGATTGAGCGTATTGCTCGTGTGGCGTTTGACTCAGCGATGAAGCGTCGCAAAGAGGTTTGCTCTGTGGATAAAGCCAATGTTTTAGAAGTGAGCCAACTCTGGAGAGACACGGTCAATGAAGTTGCCAAAGAGTACCCAGAAGTAACCGTGACCCACATGTATGTAGACAATGCGGCGATGCAGTTGGTACGTAACCCTAGACAATTTGACGTGATTTTAACGGGCAATATTTTTGGGGATATTTTAAGTGATGAAGCGAGCATGATTAGTGGTTCTATTGGGCTTTTACCTTCTGCTTCCATTGGTGGCAAAGTAGGCTTGTTTGAGCCGATTCATGGCTCAGCGCCTGACATTGCAGGACAAGGCATCGCCAATCCCTTAGCAACCATTTTAAGTGCTTCTATGATGTTACGTTTTGCCCTAGGTGAAAATAAAGCAGCCGATAGAATTGAGAGTGCTATTAAAAAGGTGCTTCACGATGGCTATCGCACAAAAGATTTGGCGAATTATGGGGCGAAAGAGGTGTGTTCAACCACGCAAATGGGTTCAGTCATTGCTGATTACGTTAATAAACTATGAAAACACTGACTCTTGCTTCGATTTATGAACTTCAAGGTCTCAAAAATGAGGCTTTGGAGATTTATAAGGAGCTATTAATGGCAAATCCTGAGAATAAAGAGGCGAAAATTGCGATTAAGCGTCTCTCAGGGATTCGCAAAAAATACCTCGGTGTCGATGAAGAGATGAAAAAGTTTTTTTTAACGATGAATTCGGAAGTTGAATTTTTAGAATTTGAAAGGTGGTTGGTAAAGCTATGGAATTAAAAGAGATGATTTTATCGACTCTCAAAGAGCTTGAAGAGGTTGCGCCAAAAGAAGAAGAGGCAAAATCACAAATGTTACAGCCGCCTCGGCAGATTGACGTGGATGCGTTTGAGCCTGAACCCATGTTGGAAATCAGTGAGGAAATTTTCTCTACTACCACCTTGAGTACTTCTTGTTGCGAAGAGAACGCAAATGAAAACAGAGAACGACAGTTTTATTTAAATCTAAGAGAGCGTATTTTAGTTCTTTTTGAGGGCTTTCAATCGCCCAATAATAAAAATATTGAAGCCAAAATAGATTTAACCTTAAACTTTTTAGAGTACCTTTTAGCCACGATTGATGAACAGTTGGAGAAAATGGAAACGCCCCAACAATGAAATTACCCATAGACCTCACAGGGTCATTTTTTACCCAATTTGAAACTGCCAAAACATTTTTAGCGCCTTATACCAAACGTGTGTATTTGGTAGGAGGCAGTGTGAGAGATCTCTATTTAAATGCGCCTTTGCATGATTTGGACATTGAAGTGTACGATATGGCACCTGATGTTTTTGATGATGTGATGAAACGTGTGGGAGCTGTGGGTGTTGGCAAAAGTTTTTTTGTTTATAGATTAGGTGCGATTGATTTTTCTCTGCCTCGTGTTGAGCGTAAAAGTGGTGTTGGCCATAGTGCTTTTGAGGTTGAAGTGTGTCAAGACGAGAAAGAGGCTTCCAAAAGACGTGATTTTAGTATGAATGCCATGATGGTTAATATTTTTACGCAAGAATTATTTGATTTTTGGGGTGGAAAAGAGGCTATTGCAAAAAAAAGGCTTGTTATTATTGATGAGCAACGTTTTAAGGAAGATAGCCTAAGAGTCCTTCGTGCTGTGCAATTTAGCGCACGTTTGGGTTTTAAGATAGAGCCTAAAAGTTTAGAAATTATGCAAGAAATCAGCCTTGTGGATTTAACGAAACCACGTATTTTATGGGAGTTTGAAAAGCTTTTTAATGCGTCATTTTTGCATTATGGACTCTTTTACATGTATCGACTCTCTTTGTTTGAGAAATGTTTTACATGTAAAGTGGAAAATCGTTTTTTTGAAATTGCTCGTGAATTGATACGATGTAAGCACAATTTTGAAGAGGAGCTAGCCTCTTACTATTTTGTTTACATCGTAGCCAATCGACTCAAGCAAGACCCTTTGGTGTGGTTAGAAACACTGGATGCCCCCAATCATTACCGTCGTCTTTTTCGCAATCAGCCTTTTTTAGAAGGTGAAATCAGCGATGAAATGCTTTTACATGTAAGCCTTGATATGCCTTTATGCGAATGGTTAGGGCATTACAGAGAAGGTGTTAAAGAGAAAGCTATGGCTCTTGGTATTTGGGAGAAGCCTTTTGATGGGGGCATTAGCGTTCATGATGTGATGGCGGAGGGTTTTGAGGGGCGTGGTATTGGTGAAGAGTTAAAAAGAAGGCGTATAAAAAAAATTCAAGAATTATGTGAGGCAAAGTAGTAATGGATATAAATAAAAATTATATTTTAAAAATTGATTGTCCTGATGAGAAGGGGTTGATTTACCGCATTGCGGATGTAGTGTTTAAATACCAGCTCAATATTATCAAAAACGATGAGTATGTGGATAGGGAAAATGGCAAGTTTTTTATGCGTGCGGAATTAAACGGCGAGGCGGATTTGAATGCGTTTAAAGGTACACTTCAAGCCTATCTTCCTGCACGTTCTAACATTCATGTTTTTGAGGCACGCAAAAAAGATATTATCCTTATGGGAACCAAAGAGATGCACTGTTTGGGTGACATTTTGCTCAAACACGATAGCGGTGATTTGAATGCCAATATTTTAGCCATTGTCTCAAACTACGAAGATTTAAAAGGTTTGAGTGAGAAGTTTAATATTCCGTTTCATTGTGTGAGCCACGAGGGTTTAAACAGGGTCGAGCACGAAGCAAAAGTATTGGAAGTTTTGGCTGGATACAGCGTGGATTATATCGTTCTTGCCAAATACATGCGTATTTTATCGAGTGAGTTTGTAGGGCATTATGAAGAGAAGATGATTAACATTCACCACTCGTTCTTACCTGCGTTTATTGGGGCAAATCCCTATAAACAGGCGTATGAGAGAGGTGTGAAGATTATAGGTGCAACCGCACACTTTGTCAATAACCATTTGGATGAGGGACCTATTATTGCGCAAGATGTTATTCATGTCAATCATGAGATGAGCTGGAGAGATATGCAAAAAGCAGGGCGCAATGTGGAAAAAGTCGTCCTTTCCAATGCCCTTGATTTGGTCTTTGAAGAGCGCATTTTTGTGCACGATAATAAAACGATTATCTTTTAACCATGTTTAATATTGTTTTAGTTCACCCTCAAATTCCTCAAAATACAGGAAGCATTGGTCGTATGTGTGTCAATGCTGATTGTGCTTTGCACATTGTCAAACCCACCATGTTTGAGATTAGCGATAAGACCGTTAAGCGGGCGGGGCTTGATTATTGGCATTTGCTAGATGTGCATGTGTATGAAAGTTTAGAGGATTTTTTAAAGATGCATGCCGATAAAGTAGAGCGTTTTTTCTTTGCAACGACCAAAACGAAAAAACCCTATTTTGAAGCCTCCTTTCAAGCAGGGGATTTTCTCTTTTTTGGAGGCGAATCCACAGGACTTCCGATGGAATTGATGCAGTTGAAATGGGAAAATGCCATTACCATACCCATGGGAAAAAATGGCAGAAGCCTCAATCAAGCTACCTCGGCAGGCATTATCCTCTACGATGCAATTCGTCAAAATTTTAGCGAATTTGAAATGGTATAAAGGAGCTTTAGGATGAAACGATTTTTTTCTTTTTTTATGATGGCTATTTTTCCTCTGTTTTTGAGTGCAGATATGGAGATTACTACGCAAGAGAGTGTAACACGTGTGTTGATTCCTGATCGTCTGCGTGGTGAATTATCGTTTGAAGAAGAGCATAAAAACAGTAATGTCATTAAAGAGCACCTCAATGCTTTGGTGGCGGAAGTGAAGCGCTTTGATAGCAAAAATGAGCTGTGTCAAGGGGGTGGCTATCGCCTTTATCCCTCTTATGACTATAAAGATAACAAACAAATTTTTATGGGATACAAGGGGAGTCTCTTCTTTTCGTGCGAGTTGAGTTCTGTTGAGCAGTACAACACGCTGGTTGAAAGACTAGAAAAGGTAAAAGCGCCTAGCGTCATCACCCATCAAGGGTCGTTGGCATGGGTGGTAAGTGATGGGGTGCAACATGCGAACCGTTTGGCTCTGCGCTCATCTTTGCTTAAAGTAGCCAATGAGCAAGCCCTCTCTTTTTCCAAAGAGACCCATCAAACCTGTGTGGTAAAAGAGGTGGTTTTTGAAAATACCACATCATCGCATCCTATCTTGATGAGAGCAGCAGCTCCGATGGCTAAGTCTTTCTCCTCTGTTCCCACACAAGCCCCTTTGGCACATCATGAAACCTTGGTACTAGGTGCAACCGTGCGTTATGTGTGTGCGCCACAAAAATAATCAAAAGTACATGGCTTGAAGGTTCACGACATTTGTTTTATTGGAGCGGGTGCAAGTGCTTTAATGGCGGCTTCACATCTGCAAGGAAGCGATGTTGCGCTCATTGATAGCAATGCCAAAATGGGTGCAAAACTGCTCATCTCTGGTGGAGGTAAGTGCAACCTTACCAATCGTTATGCGAGTGAAGCGAATTATTTGGGAAATAGGGCGTTTGTAAAGCCCATTTTAGACGCGTTTGATGCCTCTGCAACACTCACGTTCGTTAAGAAAGAGCGTTTAAGTTTAGAAGAGCGCTCTCATGGGCAAATCTTTTGTGCCAACAGTGCCAAAGAGTTGGTCTCCATCTTTGGGAGATTAAGTGCTTTTTGCACCTTTTATCTCTCTACGACAGTTTTACATGTAAGAAAAGAGAAGCATTTTATCATTCACACAAACAAGGGTGAAATTCATGCCAAAAAGTTGGTGGTCGCCAGTGGTGGGCTTAGTTATGCAAGCATAGGGGCGAGTGATATTGGCTTTAAAATCGCAGAGCAGTTTGGACACACAATCATCACGCCTTCTCCTGCATTGGTAGGCTTAACCCTTCAAAAAGAGCAGTTTTGGATGAAGGAACTCAGTGGCATTGCTTTGCCTGTGACTTTACATGTAGAGGGTAAAACCTTTAGTGAAAACCTTCTTTTTGCGCACAAAGGCATTAGCGGTCCTTGTGTGCTGAGTGGTTCTTTGTATTGGAAAAAAGGGAACATTTGCATTGACTTTTTACCCCATATCGCTTCGATGGAAGCCTTATTTAAAACCCATGCCAAAAAGCAGATAACCACCGCACTAGGAGTTCCAAAGCGTTTTAGTAAAGCCTTTTTAGATGCGGTGAGTTTGGAAGATAAAGTGCTCTCAAAATTAAATGCCAGCGAAAAAGAGCTTTTGAACTCACTCAAAGCCTACACCTTTTCACCTGCTGGAAATTTTGGCTACACCAAAGCCGAAGCAACACGTGGTGGCGTCTGTACGGATGAAATCGATGGTGCTTCGATGCAAAGTTTAAAATGCGAGGAGCTTTATTTTATCGGTGAAGTCTTAGATGTCACAGGAGAATTGGGTGGTTTTAATTTTCAATGGGCATTTGCCTCAGCAATGCGTTTTGCTAAGGCATTTTAATTTTTATTGAGCGTAAGCGCAACAATAGGTTGCTACGGTTTTTACATGTAAGGTAAAACTAGAATTTGCGGGTACTTCAAAGGTGGCTTCCCCCTGAATCACTAAAGGCTCTGTTTGGTTAGGAAGTTCTACACTGAGTTCACCGCTTAAAAACTCCATCACTTCAGCAGCTCCTGTATTAAACGTATAATCACCTTCTTGCATCACACCTAGCGTTTTGGTCGTACCATCTTCACATTTTACGGTGTAGCTGACGACTTTGCCATCAAAATAGACATTGGCTTTTTTTGAAATGGTTGCGTTTTTAAATTCCATGATGTTCCTTTATTCTTTAAAAAATTGGAGCTATTATAATCACTTTGTGCTTGTAATTTCTTTGTTTGGACTCTTTTTGTATACTTTCGAAAATCTCAAAAGGATGAAGAATGAAAATTGCGGATTTAATCAGTGGCTATGAAAAATTTAAAGATACGAAGTTTAAAAAGTATGAAAATAAGTTTTTAGACTTGGTGAAAAACGGTCAAAATCCAAAAGTTTTATTTATTGCGTGTAGTGATTCGAGGGTGGATCCTTCTTTAATTACGCTCTCTGCCCCTGGGGATTTATTTGTACTGCGTAATGTGGGTAATTTTGTGCCACCGTTTGCTCCCGATAATGACTACCACGCCACAGCAGCGGGCATTGAGTATTCGGTTTCGGTGTTGGGCGTGAGCGATATTATTATCTGTGGGCATTCGCATTGTGGAGCAATTGAGACGCTGTACACGAAAATAACCGACATCAATCTCGTGCATGTTAAAAAATGGCTAGAGCTAGGACTGGAAGCAAAAAATTATGTGACACATAAAATGACTTCTCAGAGCGTTTCACATGAGGAGCGTTTGGAATTAACCGAGAAAATTTCCCTGCTTTTTCAGTCTAAAAATCTACTTACCTATCCAGATGTAGAGCGTCGTGTCAATGAAGGTGAGCTTTTTATTCGCTCATGGTATTATCGTTTAGATACGGGTGAATTGGAGTATTTTAACACCGAATCGGGTGAGTTTGAGCCGATGTCTTCAAGCAGTGAGTTTTAATGCGTTTTTTACTTCTTTTTGTTCCTTTTTTTCTTTTTGGCTTAGAGTTTAAAGTCGCCACGTATAACATTGAAAATCTTTTTGATGCCAGCCAAAATGGGAATGAATATAAAGAATACTCACCCAACACCAAACACGGATGGAATGAAGCGATGGTGGAGCGTAAAATCGCACACATCGCACAGGTAATTGGCGATATAAATGCGGATGTGATTGCCCTTGCAGAGGTTGAAAATGAGGCGATTTTGAAGCGTTTAAACAACGCCTTAGGCGCTAAAAAATACCCCTATCTCTTTTATCCCAAAAAGAAAGAGCGTGTCTCCATTGAATCGGCGCTGCTTTCACGGTTTCCCATTGCTAAGAGCGACTCTTTGTTTATGAAAGACCAGCCTAGAGGCATTCACCGTATTACGCTTAAGATAGAACAAAATCTTTTAGATGTTTACATTAACCATTGGCCAGCGCATAAGGAAAAAGAGGACGAACGCCTTGTCTATGCGACAACTTTAAAAAATAGTTTGCTCAAAGAAAAGGACAAAGTCTTTATTTTATTGGGCGATTTTAACTCACCGTATCAGGTGCAAAAAGAGGATTGGGGTTTAGGATTTGTCACGGTTTTGGGTGTGGGCGATAAAAGTGCCCTCTTGTATAACACATGGTATGACCTGCCACAAAACGAGCGCTACTCACACAGTTATGGCAAACAAAAAACCGCACTCGATCACATCGTCATTGCGCCAACGCTTTACGATGCCAAAGGCATTGAGTATAAACCCAACTCTTTGAAACGGTTTGAAGCACCTTACCTACTCGATGAAAAGGGTAACCCAAAACGATGGCAAATCAGCGATAGAGGCAAAGGAAAGCATCTAGGAGAGGGGTATTCTGATCATTTTCCTGTGACTGCGATTTTCCATACGTTAAAAGATTAAGTCACAAAAATAACACTTTTTTAAGTCCTTTATTTTTATAGTTCTCTCTTATAACTAACATAAAAGGAAAAAATGATGGTGTGCGCTGAGAAACTGCAACGTCTTGTCATGGCTGGGGTACTTTTGGTGGCGATGTATTTGATGAGTATTGGCTCAATTTATGGAACGGTGTTACTTGGTTTTGTGATTGGCATGATTGTGATTTGGGCGATTACCGATTTTTGTCCTTCCATTTGGTTGTTTGCGAAACTCTTTGGAACGTGCAAATCAAGCCGATAAAAAGGCTTCTTCCTTTACATGTAAAAGGACGATTTAACCAACTTTGCGTTACAATCGGCTTAAATTATTTACATGTAAAGGTCGATCCATGATCAAACCCCTTTTGATAGAAATTGGCGTTGAAGAACTTCCTGCAATTCCCTTTTTAAAAGAACTTCCTACCATCGAAAAACAATGGCTTGATATTTTAGAAAAAAATGCTTTGGCGTGTGCGTTTGAGTTTTACTATACACCTCGTCGTTTAGTACTCTGGCACGAGTCTTTCCCGACTGAACAAGGAGAGAAAGAGGAGGAGTTTTTTGGAGCACCTCTGAGTGTTGCGCTGAAAGATGGCGCACCAACTCCTGCGGCTTTAGGGTTTGCGAAAAAATGCGGTGTAGACTTTAGCGAAATTGCTACGGCGATGAAAGATGGCAAAGAGGTCCTCTATTATAAGCGAACCATTGCGCCTCAAAGTTCTAAACCACTGCTTAAAGAGATGATCGAGCAGTTTATTAAGGGGCTGAATTTTGGAAAGTCCATGCGTTGGGGCTTTTTGGAAGAGAGTTTCATTCGCCCGATTCGCTGGTTTGGCTGTATGTTAGGTGATGAGCATGTGCCGTTTTCCTTGTTTGGTGTCGAGTCCACACCCTTTTCATACCCACACCGTACCATCTCGTATGAGCCTTTTGCGTATATGTTTGCGGGCGATTATTTTGAGCGATTGGCCCAGCGTGGCGTGGTGCTTTATCCTCCAAAACGTGAAGAGATCATTTTAAATGCGTTTAAAGCGATTGAGGCAAAAGAGGGTGTGAGCATTGAGATTGATGCTGAGCTTTTGGCAGAAGTTGTGGCAATTACGGAGTATCCAACGGCGTTAATTGGAAGTTTTGAAGAGCGTTTTTTACGTCTGCCTCCTGAGGTGATTATTACCTCCATGAAAGAGAATCAACGCTATTTCCCTGTCTTTAAAGAGGGCAAACTGACCAATCGTTTTATCGTGGTTTCGAACGCCATTAGCGATGATTATGACCTTATTGTTAGAGGGAATGAAAAAGTGCTTCGTGCCCGTCTGTCTGACGCACTTTTCTTCTTAGACAATGACCTTAAAAAAGGGCTTTGTTATGAGGGGCTTAAAGATATTACCTATTTGGATGGGCTAGGCTCTTTGATGGATAAAACCGAGCGTGAAAAAGCCATAGCGCTCTATTTAAGTGAGCAGTACCAAGAGAGACTCATAGCAGAGCACAGTCGTTTAAATGAACAGAGCTTAAACGCACTGATGGAAAAATCGGTCTTGTATGCTAAGAGCGATTTGCTCAGCGAAATGGTTTATGAGTTTACCGAACTTCAAGGCTTAATGGGTTACTACTACGCTAAAGAAGCGGGTGAGGATGAACTTTTCGCCCTTGCCCTAAAAGAGCAGTACCTTCCAAATTCTGAGGAGAGTGCGCTTCCAAGTACGCTTTTTAGCGCTATTGTCGCTTTGGCGTATAAGCTTGATTCACTCATTGCGCTTTTTAGCATTAACAAAATCCCCACAGGAAACAAAGACCCGTATGCGCTTCGTCGTGCGGTCAATGGCATTGTGAAAATTGTCTTAGAACAAGGCATTTCGTTTGATATTTCTAAAGATTTAAAAGCCCTTGCACAAGGGTATAAGGCATTTGATTTTGCACTTTTAGAAAGCTTCTTTTTGGAGCGAATGTATCAATTTTTCGATGTCAATCCTTCGATTATTTCAGCGGTTATTAGCAGTGGAGAGCGAGACATTGTCCGCTTATCGTTAAAGATTCAAGCGCTTGCAACGATGGTGCAAGATGATGGCTTTAAAGAGATGTTTTCAACCTTTAAACGTGTGGCAAATATCATCAAAAACATGGATATGAACCAAACACTCAGCATCAATCCAGCGCTCTTTGAAAATGCGTACGAAACGGCACTCTTTGATGCGTTTACTGCGGTTAATGCGAAAAATTATGAGAGTTTTGAAGCGCATTTAGATGCACTTTTTGCCCTTAAACCGCACATTGATGCCTTTTTTGATAACGTCATGGTGAATGCGGAAAATCCTGAACTAAGAGCCAATCGCCAAAACCTCATTGGCTCTATTTACACTGCGTTTAAGTCGATTGCAGATATTAAAGAGATTACACTCTAAACCTTGATAAGGAGGCTTCGGCCTTCTTTTTTAAACACACCAAAGGGGCGTTAAAATGCGTTTAACAACCTGTCCGCTTGATTGTTTTGATGGATGTAGCATTGTTGTTGCAGAGAACTTAAAGCTTAAAGGCAACAAAGCCCATCCCATCACCCAAGGCTATTTGTGTCACCACCTCAACCATTACCACCAGTTTGAACGCATTGAAGAGCCTCGCTATTTGGGGCAGAGCATCTCCATGGATGAGGCTTTAAAGATTTTGGTCGAAAAGCTTAAATGCCATGCGCCCTCTCAAACACTCTATTTTAAAGGCAGTGGTAATTTAGGCGTGATGCAAAGTGCAAGCAAACGTTTTTTTGCGGAACACCATGCCATTTTAGCCTCAGGTTCGTTGTGCGATGAGGCGGGAGATGCTGGAATTTGCGAGGGAAGAGGGGCAAATTTAGCGCTTTCACCTTTACATGTAAAAGAGGCGGAGGTGGTGATTCTTTGGGGGCGAAACCCCTCGGTGACTAATTCGCACATGTTGCCCTCCTTAAAAGGTAAGACACTCATTGTCATTGACCCTGTTAAAATAGACCTTGCTAACCATGCGGCGTTGCACCTTCAAGTTAAACCCAAAGGTGATCTTTTTCTAGCTTTAGCCCTAGCCAAAGCGCTTTTACATGTAAAGCAAGAAGATAAGGTGTTTTTGCAAGAGCGCACGCTCAATTTTGAGGCGTTTCGAGAGTTTCTTGAGGGCTTTAAACAAGAGGAGTTACTTTTAAAAGCCGATGTTTCAACTTCGCAAATAGAGCAATTTTTAGAGCTGATTTACGATAAAAAAGTGTGCATTTTAGCGGGTGTGGGAGTTCAAAAGTACCGCTTTGGGCACAGTGTGTTACGCTCCATTGATGCACTAGGAGCACTTTTGGGACTTTTTGGAAAAGAGGGGTGTGGTGTTGGCTATCTGAGTAATAGCGGTTTTGGATTTTATGCACCTTTTAAAGTGAAAGCCCAAACCGAGCCTCTGCCCATTGTTGATTTTTCTAAATTTGAGTTGGTGTTTATTCAAGGGGGCAATCCTATGAGTCAAATGCCCTCCACCTTAAAGGTGAGAGAGGGAATTGAGAAAGCTTCGTGTGTGGTCTACTTTGGTTTGCATGAAAATGAAACCTCACAAAAAGCGCATTTAGTCATTCCTGCGTGTTCGTTTTTGGAAAAAGAGGATGTGAAACTGAGCTACGGGCATCCGTTCATTGGGAAAATGCCAAAAATCGTTGAGAGTGAGATAGGCATCAGTGAGTATGCACTGACGCAAAAACTTTTAGAGGTGTTTGGGTACACACCTTTGGAAAGTGAAGAGGCAATTCTTCAAAAAGTGATAGATTCGAACAGTACGCAAAAAGAGGGTTTTTTAATCTCAAAAAGCTATGAGGATTTGCCGTATGCTAAAGGCTTTTATACGCCCAGCGGTCGGTTTGAATTTTTAGAATCTTTTGAAGAAGAGCCTTTGATGGATGAGGGATTTTACCTCATCAGCGCTAAGCAAAACAGGTCGCTTAATTCGCAATTTATCACCGATGATTATTTGTATGTGCCTAAAAGTTTGGGTTTAGAGCAAGAGGATAGGGTGCTTCTAAGCAGTGCGTATGGAAGCTGTGAATATGCCGTGATGCCTTGTTCGGAATTAAGAGATGATTGTCTGTTGCTGTACAGTGGCGCTAAAAATGGCAATGTTCTCACCCCGCATTTGATGAGCCAAAAGGGCGAGTGTGCGGTGTATCAAGAGGTTAAAGTGCGATTGGATAAGAAAAAATGACTTCACAAGATGTGTTACTCGATGATGCTTTGCTCTTAGTAGAGCAAAATTTTTACTTTTTACATATGGGTGAGTTTTTGGGCAAGCTCTCTAAAACAGAAGATTTGCTCGATAGAAGCCTTTTTGTGGTGAAAAAGTATGAAGAGGGAAAAGCGTACTACTTCAATGCAGAAATCATTCAAGAGCTTCTTATTAATGCGCGTCAGACAACCAGTGAAACCATCTCCTTGTTTGAGTATTTTGTTGAGTTTAATGCTTTTAGGGGCATTTGTATGGCGATGGTGGAGAGTTTGCGGTTTGAGAGCCCTTTTAAAAATTTTATGCAAGAGCTTTTCAAAGAGCAGTACGAAAACTTCTTTGATATCCTCTCTTTTGTGCGCAATGTGCTTTCGCACAACATTCACTCAGAGATTTGCTTGAGCGAGAAAGATTACGATGGAACGCTTAAACGTATCCGTCGAATGAATCGAAGTCCCAACATTCTCTTTTCCTTTCAATACTCCCTAAATCTCCCAGAACTAGGCGCTCCCAATGATGCCTATGTCTTTACATGTAAGATTGATTTTGAAGCCTTAAGTGAGGGGATGCCCTTCTTGGAAATCCTCTCCATGTGGGACTTGCTGATGCTTAGTGAGCTTTGTTTTAATCTGGTCATGACCTATCGTTTGAAGGAAGAAAATAGAGTTTAGAGCAATTTTTTGTTTTTACATGTAAAGAGAAAAAGTTAAAAGTAGAGCCCTTTTGTCAAGCAAAGCGTTTGTATGTTAAAATATCTTTACATGTAAAACAAAGGTTTCTATTTTGGCACTCTTTCAAAAATCCGTATTAACCACATTTGTGCAAGATGAAAGCAAAGTCGCTCTTCGTTGGGCTGCGTATCAAAAATTTTTAGCAAAAATAGACTTTATAAAAACCGTCAAAGAAGAAAAGTATCAAGATGGTTTTTTAAAAGATATTTTTGAAGCATGTTTGGGCTACACGCTTGATAGCACAAACCCTAGTAACTTCAACCTAGAGCGTGAAAAGAAAAACGAAACCGATGGAAAAAAAGCCGATGGTGTCATCTATGTTAAGGGTGAAGTGGTTGGCGTAGTAGAGCTTAAAGACCAAAAAACAAAACAATTAGACGCTATTGAAGCACAAGCTTTTAATTATCACAATTCACATTCCAACTCAAAGTATATTATCATCTCCAACTTTGATGAGTTGCGATTTTACATTGATAAAAAAACCGCTTACGAGAAATTTAGCCTTTTCACTTTGAGTTATGACGAGTTTAAAAAGCTTCATTTATTGCTGAGTTTTGAAAGTATCAAAGAAAATATCCCTCAAAAACTCAAAGAAAAGTCTGCTAACTTTGAACAGAGTATCTCTAAAGAACTGTACAAAGACTTTAGCATTTTTAGAACACAGCTTTTTGAAAATATCATCGCAAACAATCCCAACATCGACAAGTCACTTTTACTTCGTCTCACCCAAAAACTGTGTGACCGTATCATCTTCATTCTTTTTGCAGAGGATAGAGCCTTACTGCGTAGCAACACCATCAAAGAAATCCGTGAAGAGTTCGCTAACCAACGCTTTACCGACTACAAACTCTATGACATTTTCAAATTCTATTTTGATGGCATCAACAAAGGCAACGCCAAACTAAACATCCCCAAATACAACGGCGGACTTTTCGCCACCGATGAACTCTTAGATAGCCTCAAAATTGATGATGTTTGCCTCAATGAAAACGCACAAAAACTCAGCAATTACGACTTTGTCAGCGACATCTCAGTCAATATCTTAGGTCACATCTTCGAGCAAAGTTTAAGTGACCTAGAAGAGCTAAACGCCTCCCTCAATGACCTAGCATTTGATAAGAAAAACTCCAAACGCAAAAAAGACGGTGTCTTTTACACGCCTGAGTACATCACACGCTACATCGTGGAAAACACACTAGGCAAACTTTGCGAAGAGCAAAAAGAGGCTTTACATGTAAAGAGTGTTGAGGCTCCCAAAAACAGTAAAAAACCCACCAAAGAAGAAGCCCTTACCAAAGAAAACCTAGAGCGCTACAAAGAGTGGCTTTTACATGTAAAGATTCTTGACCCAGCGTGTGGCAGTGGCGCATTTCTCAACCAAGCCTTAGAGTACCTCATAAAAGAACACAAAGAACTTCAAGAAAAACTCGCCATCATGGGCGACATCACCGCTTACTACGAGATAGAAGCTTCCATCTTAGAAAATAACCTTTACGGCGTGGACATCAACGAAGATGCGGTAGAGATAGCAAGGCTAAGTTTGTGGCTTCGCACAGCGCAAAAGGGAAGAGCACTCGCAAATCTAAGTGAAAAGATAAAATGTGGCAATAGCTTGATAGCCGATAAAACCATCGCAGAAAATGCCTTTGTGTGGGAAGAAGAATTTCCCGAAGTGTTTGAAAATGGTGGGTTTGATGTGGTTATTGGTAATCCGCCGTATGTTTTCGCTCGTGATAATTTTAGAAAAGAAGAAAAAAATTATTTTGTTGGTAGTTATAAATTAGCAATTTATCAGCTAAATCTGTATATCTTATTTTTAGAAAAAAGTACTGATTTACTAAGAGAAAAGGGAATTTTATCGTTTATTATGCCAAATAATTGGCTAACAATAAACTCAGCAAAAAGCGTACGAGAATATGTTTTAAGTCATTCAGATATAGGAATTGTAAATTTCACAGCAAAAGTATTTGAAAATGCCAATGTAGATACTGCTATTGTGATGTATAGAAAAAGTAAAGACAATTCTATTGTTAAATTATATGAATCAAATGCATCTGAAAATATTCACTTGATTCAAACAACAAAAAGTTCATTTTTCCTCAGTAAGACTGATGCTATCATTAACATTGAAGCATTAAAAAATTCATCTCTCTATGAATTGCTTGAAAAAATTGAATCAAAGGCAATTCCTCTAAATCAAATTGCTGATGTTAAATCTGGTTTAAAAGCATACGAAACAGGTAAAGGAATTCCTTCTCAAACGGAAGAGATGAAAAAAAATCGAGTGTATCATACTAAAACGATGATTGATGAAACACATATTCACTATTTGGATGGTAAAAATGTCTCACGTTATATTCTTTCTTGGAATGGAGAATTTTTAAAATATGGTCAAAATTTGGCAGCTCAACGAAAATTTGAGTATTTTTCAACTCCACGAATTTTAGTACGACAAATTCCATCTCAACCCCCTTACAGTATACATTCTTGCTATACAGATAAAACATTACTCAATGACCTAAACTCTATGAATATTGTCAATATTAAAGAGAATCCATTATTTATTTTAGCAATTCTCAATTCACGACTAATGTCATTCTGGTTTGTTCATAAATTTGGGAAACTATCACGAGGTATCTTTCCACAGTTTAAAATTAATGAACTTGAACAATTTCCTATGGTAGTTACAGATAACCAAACATTTTTTATTGCCTTAGCAAATGAAATATTGGAGACAAAACCTAAAATCAATGATTATAAAATCTTACTTGATGAAGCGATTACATGTAATAACTTTGACCGTGAAATCAAACTGAAAAAAGAGATAGAAACCCTTGAAAAACGAGTTATTGAGTGTGAAAACAAGATAGATGCAATGGTTTATGAACTTTATGGGTTGAGTTATGATGAGATAAAAATAGTGGAGGGAAATTGATGGCACTTTATACGCTTTTAAATATCCACAATGACTTAGTGTATTAGGGGTCAGGGCTTTACTTTAAACTTTTTACAACTTCAATTTGCATTTTAAATGGGTGTTCTTAAATTCAAATATTTAACATCAATCACTAAATTCTATCCGCTCAGCCAACAATTTAAAATAATCTTTTGACCAAAAATCAAACACGCTAGTATCTTTGATAAATGGCTTCACTTCAGCGATGGCACTTTCTACATGTAAGGTATCAATTTTTTTATCAAGCAGTGTTTTAAAAAGTTTTTTCGTGAGCAATGTGCCTTTTTCTAAATCGCCACTTTCAACCATTCGTTCAGCCAAATGGGATAAATTCAATTTTACACCATTTTTGACATACCACTCAAAGTCGTACCAATCACGACCTTTTACTCTTGTTTGCCAATTTCTAAAAAGCAAGGCGTGCATTTTACCTGCGTACAGGTTTGGCAGAGTCATGGATTTGACCGTAAAAGTGATGGGTAAAAGCAGTGTTTTTGATTCGGTTTGGAACTTTAATGGTGGATTTGTATCCACTTCAAATTTGATCTTCAACCTCTTGCCACTGAGGACACCATTTAAAATCGTGTCTAAATTATTGGCTTGAATGTTAAGCGTATGGATGGACGTATCGTTTTTCAAAAAGGCTGATTCTATGGTGGACGACGTCACTTTAGTTTTTTTGCTAAGGGTGATTGAGATGCCTAGTGCTTCAAACTCCTCTTTTACATGTAAAAAATATTTTTCAATAGCAAAGTTTGGATTTTTCTCCAACAGTGTAAAGTCCAAATCCTCAGAAAAACGATTGAGTCCGTAAAGTATGCGAAGAGCCGTACCGCCATAAAAAGCCGCTTTTTCAAAGAAACCACCCCGATAAAGTCCTAATAAAGTGATCTCTTGAAAAACTTCTTTAAGGGCATTTAGCAGTTCATCTTCGCTTTGAATAGTGTATTTGTTAAGCATCTGCTCTATGATAGTCATTGTTTCAACCCTTCTAAAATACTTGCTAAAAGTTCAATTTTTTTAGATTTACTGATGTTTTTGTAGTGCTTTAGTGTCTCTATATCACAATTTATCAGCTCATCTAAATCTATTCGTAAGTCATTGATTAAAAACTCCATCATGGCTGATTTGGTTCTTATAGATATATCTTTGGTGAAATAGACTTTATCGCAAAGTGCTTTTTCTTTGGATGCCATGAGAAAATTGCCATTTTTTAAAGAGTGAATTTGCAAACCGATAGGATAAATTTCTTTGTTGATTTGTCTATAACTAAACACCCCAAAGTCTGTTTGAAATGCTTTACTTCTTTTGGTCGTAGCAGAGGTGACCTCATGAACACGCTCAGGGATCAGTCCATAAAAACTAAGCGCATAATCAAAGGAGATATAAGAGGGTCCAAGAAGATTATTGGCAATCATTTCTTTTGAGACGATATTTGAAGACAAAGTCGAAGTATGAACGTATAAACCACTTTTTAAAGAAACAATCATCCCTTTGCGTTTAAGATCTGCTATCTTGTCATTGATGCGTGCATAGCCAAGCGTTAAAAGGATATTTGCAAGCGTTGCATGGTCAATAATATGGGATTTAAAAGAGGCTAACGCTTTTTCAATGCTTATATCCATATCTTTCCTTTTTACATACTAAATCGGTTATTAATAGATTAAGTATGTAACTATAACATAAATTAAATCATTTATTCTCACAAAACTTCTATAGTAGTAAGACTTAATGATGTCATAATGGTATGTGTTGAGAAAAGAGATTAAGAGGGGGTAGCTAAAGTTTTAAGGTTTATCTCTTAGTTTGTGTTTACAGGTGTGGGGATATCCATCCCCACTTTACACGCTTAAACCGCTTCGTTATCGGTTTCACCTGTTCTGATACGAATGCTTTTTTCTACATCAGTGACGAAGATTTTTCCATCACCGATTTTGCCTGTGCGGGCATTTTTAATAATCACATCAATGACTTTATCGACCAGTTCATCTGCTACGACCACTTCGATTTTGACTTTGGGTAAAAAATCAACCACATACTCAGCTCCTCTGTAAAGCTCTGAGTGTCCTTGTTGTCTTCCGTAGCCTTTCACTTCGCTGACTGTCATACCGGTAATGTCAAGTTCTGCTAAAGCATCTTTAACATCTTCAAGTTTAAAAGGTTTAATAATGGATTCAATTTTTTTCATGTTCTATCCTTTGCTTATCTTAGGTTAAAGGCTTTTTCGCCGTGTTCCATCTCATCTAAGCCTTGTGACTCAACCTCAGCAGAGACACGTGCGCCACCTGTTAAGACAGAAGCTACTTTAAAGATAATCGCTGTGGCAATCGCTGTGTAGATGGCAGTTACCACAACGCCTTCAATTTGGATGAGCACTTGAGCGGCGTTACCGTATAAAAGTCCAGTACCAAGTTCATTGACTTCAGGGTTTGCAAAAATACCTGTGGCAATCGCACCCCAAATACCTGCAAGTCCATGAATTCCAAAGGCATCTAAAGAGTCATCGTATTTTAATGCTTTTTTAAGACCATTGACACCGTAAAAACCAACCAATCCTGCAACTAAGCCAATGACAAGTGCGCCTTTGGTATCGACAAATCCCGCTGCTGGCGTAATGGCGACTAAGCCTGCTACAATGCCCGAAGCAATGCCTAGAAGGGTAAACTTTTTATAGGTGACATACTCGATAATCATCCATGAAAGTGCCGCAATCGCCGCTGCTGTGTTCGTGACTAAAAAGGCACTCGCCGCAATGCCATCCGCACCTAATTCGCTACCTGCGTTAAATCCAAACCATCCAAACCAGAGCATACTCGCACCCAAAACAGTGAGGGTCACAGATGATGGGAACATCGCTTTACCAAAGTCTGTACGTTTGCCTAACATAATGGCGATGACTAAACCTGCCACACCTGCGTTAATGTGAACAACCGTACCGCCTGCAAAGTCAAGAACACCATCTTTAGAGAGAAAACCACCACCCCAGACCCAGTGTGCCACAGGAGCATAGACCCCAATAATCCACAATGCCGCAAAAATCATCCATGTTGAAAATTTCAGTCTCTCAATGAGCGCACCGCTAATAAGTGCTACGGTGATGCCCGCAAACGTCATTTGAAAGGCGACAAAAAGAAGGACAGGAATGTTACCTGTTGCCCAAATATCGGTCACTTTAATACCACTTAAAAAGAGCGAATCAAACCCAATCACACCCCCCAATGTCCGCACCAAACGCCAAAGAGTATCCACACACAATCCACACGATGGAAGCGATAATATATCCCATAACACTCATCGCAACAGTGTTGAGTAAGTTTTTAGAGCGTGACATGCCACCGTAAAACAGTGCCAAACCAGCAGGTGTCATAAGCATCACCAGTGCGGTTGCCATTAAAACCCATGCGGTATTGCCAACATCGAGCGTTGGAACGGCCTTTGCGACCTCAGTAACACCCTCTTCAGCAGCCCATGCGCTTGAGAGAGCAAGCAGTGTTGAAAGTACAAAGCGTTTTGTTCTCATATCCATCCTCCTAAAAGTTAAACTGATGAAAGTTTAGCACTCAATGGAGTTTAAAATATACAGCTATATGATTAAAATTTAATCACATGAGAGAAAAAAAGTCAATAGGTTGAGAATGCTGATAAAAAGCTATAATGCGCACGTAAATAATAGACTTTTTTCATAACCCATTGAAAAAAGTCTAATTTAAGGATAGGCACTGCGTATGAATATTTTTTTATGGCTTTCTTTGGGGCTTTTTTTATTGTTTCTTTTTACATGTAAAAACCGTACCCAAAACAGTAAAAGTGCTTTTTTAGGGGCTTTGGTTGTTTTTATCTATATGATTTTAAGTGCTTTTTATATTGTTTCTGATTATTTTACGGGTGAGGGCATTAACGATGCAGTTATTTTTCACCTTCTGTATGGTTTGGACGGTTCGGGCTTTGGTGATTATTATATCATCATTGCTTTTGGCGTGGGGCTTTTTATTAGTAGTTTGATTTTTTCGATTGTTTATTATCGTTTAATGAAAAATGTTTTGCTTGAAACACCTAAGAAAGTGAGAGGTTTTTTCTCCTTAATGCTTCTTCTGAGTGCTTTTGCCTTACATCCGAGTGTTCATTTTTTTACGCAAAGCCTTTTAAAAATGATGGGGATTGAAAATGCGCTTAGTCTTGAGTACCCTTTTTTAGAGTATTACCAAGAGCCTAGTTTGAAGTCCATCAGCGAGGAACACCCTAATTTAGTCTATATTTTTGCGGAGAGTTTGGAAGATACCTATTTTGATGAGAGCATTTTCCCTTCTTTAATGACACGCTTAAAATCCATTCGTGAAGCCAATATCTATTTTACAGAAATTGAACAAGCGCAAGGAACGAGCTGGACGATTGCTGGGATGACCTCTGCTTTGTGTGGAATCCCTTTGGTAACGCCCTCCACAGGAGAGCATTCACCGCAGGGCAACTCCATGTCTAAAATGAGTACCTTCTATTCAGGGGCGGTGTGTATGAGCGATATGTTGCATAAAGAGGGGTATAAACTTATTTATCGCAGTGGCTCTTCTTTGGAGTTTGCAGGGGTGGATAAGCTCTATAAAACGCATAAGTTTTCAGATATTAAAGGGATTAATGAGTTAAAGTCACGCTTAAAGGACAAAAGGTATCAAACACCGTGGGGTTTGTATGATGATAGCTTGTTTGAATTTTCTATGAATGATTTTAAGAAACTTTCTAAAAGTAAACAAAAATTTGCGATGTTTATCTCCACGATGGATACCCATCATCCCTATGGGCATGTCTCCAAAAGTTGTAAAGCACAGCGTTATCAAAAAGGCAATAACTCAATGCTCAATGCGGCGATGTGTTCGGATGAGCTGATTGCTCGTTTTATTGAGCAGATTCAAAAATCACCCTATGGTAAAAATACGATTATCGTGGTAGGTTCTGACCACCTTGCGATGCACAATATGGCGATTGATGATTTGATGAAAGGTAAACGTCGCAATCAATTTATGATTATTGACCCACGCCAAAAAGAGGGAAAAAAGGTTGAAAAAGTAGGTACGACGCTGGATATAGGTGCGACACTTTTACCGTTTTTAGGCTATGACGCAACGCTAGGGTTGGGGCGAAATTTACTCAAAGAAGCTCCCTCATTAGCTGAATCATTTTCGAATTTTGATGCGCTTTTGAGTGCGTGGTCAAAAGAGATTAGCCGTTTTTGGGCATTTCCAAAAATCGAGCATGATTTGGTGCTTGATGGAACAAAAAAACAGTTTAAAATCGGCTCGACACTTTATAAATTTCCTATTTTGTTACGGTTAAATGAAACGTTAGAAGTCAATCCTTTTTTTGAAGTGAAGATTAAATTTTTTGAAACGACCAAATTGTTTGGGTATTTGCACGATTTTAGCGATGATGACCCCTTTGTTTGGGTCGATCAATGCTCACGTATTTCTGCCTTAGAGCCTATACAACCAGCACCCACTCCATCTTCTTATTGTTATGCGTTTGGAAAATTAGGAGGAGAAATTCGTACGGGTCTTCTTAATCGTTCAACATCTTTGAGTCTTGATGAACTGTATCACATGGTTTCTTTTCCTTTTGATGCTGAAATGGCAAAAATAAGGCGTGAAAATATCATGAAACTAGATGCCAAATAATCTTTACATGTAAAGATTATTTGTGTGAAAAGGTGCCATATAGGGTCTTTGTTTCTATAAAAATAACAGGAGTCTTTTTTCATCCCTTTTTTATCCGTATCTTTTGCTTATAATGGTTAGAGGGCTGATTTATGCGGAATGCACTAAAATAAAAATATTGTCTCAATCATTACACTGCTTAAAGGAAAACAATGAGCGTTAATCTACTTTTAATTGGAGCAAATGAAGCAACGACGCAAGAACTTGTCTCGTTGGTTGATGCTACGCTGGCAACAGCTGCGACCTATCAAAAAGCGACGTTGGCAAATTATCAAAATTTTGATGTTTCTCGTTTTGATTTGGTGGTCTGTTTTGCAAATCGTTACGATGAAATGGTTAAAAAATATGGACAAGAGAAAGTGATTTCGGTTGAATTTGTCCCACCTACAGATTTTTTTGTTGCAGTCAGTCGTATTCCTGCTGGAGAAAATGTCATTATTTTTAACAACAGCCAATCAGGAGCCAATGGATTACTTAAATTTTTAAAATTTTATAAATTAGACCATGTCAGTTATAAAGTGGTTCCTTTTGATGAGTGTAGTGAGGCTGAGACACGAGAAGCACTAAACAATGCTAAATATATTATTGGAACAGATGGTTATGTCTCTTCAGGAAAGGCTTTGTATACAAAATACAGCTCTTTATTGCGCCCTGATGTGACGGTTATTCCTAGCCCTCCACGCACCGCAACCGCAGAGAGTGTCAGCTCTTTAGCGCAAGTGGTCACTGCCATTAACAGCGATAAGGCGCTTCAAGAAGCCAGAGATATTTCTAAAACCTTAGCTGAACAAACCAAAGAGATTTCACTGATTACGCAAAATGCCTCACAATCCATTGAAAATACAGCCAATACAATTGTTGTCGTAAATACTAAATTGGCTTCTGAGGTGAAAAATGTTCAAATCACCAATGATATGGCACAAGAGTTAACCAACGCGGTGGAGCAGATTGGGAATATTACAACAGCGATTAAGTATATTGCCAGTGAAACCAACCTTTTAGCGCTGAATGCGACCATTGAAGCGGCTCGTGCTGGGGATCATGGACGTGGGTTTGCGGTTGTGGCAAGTGAAGTTAGAAAACTCTCCGATCAGAGTAATAAATCAACCGATAGTATTCGTGTTTCCATTATGGAAGTGCAAAAAGTGGTGGATCAAATTGTTCCAGCACTGCAACGTACGGTTGATGAGATTATTCATACGCAAGCGGAAGTAGAGCGCATTAGTATTGCCGCAAAGGAAGAGAGCCGTGCTATGGAAGATATTATTAAAAAATTACAAATTATTGTAGATGTTTCACAAGCACTCAATGTTGCTGAAAATAACCACGCTTAATTCCACGAGAGGGTTTCCCTCTCTTTCTTCTTTTCTTCTCTTTTGATTCAAACCTAATCTTCATTGTGTTAAACTTTTAGTGCAATTTTAAAGGAGACATATATGCGTTTATCTGTGAAATTAATGAGCCTTGTTGCTATTTTGGCAACAAGCATGATGGCAAAAGAGATTAATGTGGGTGTTATTCTTCCCATGAGTGGTGCCCTTGCTGGGTATGGTCAAGTTGCGTATGAAGGCATTGAACTTGCAAATGCGATTAGCCCAAAACTTCAAAATGGTGACAGCGTTAAATTGGTCTTAGTCGATACCAAAGGCGATAAAGTTGAATCCGCCAATGCCGCAACACGATTGATTATTTCAGACAAAGTGGTGGGTATTATTGGTGAGATGATTAGTACCAATACGGCGCAAATTATCTCCATTGCAGAGAAAAAAAAGGTTCCTGTGATCGCCCCTGCGGCAACCAATGATAAATTGACTGAAAAACGCATGTATGCCAATCGTGTCTGTTTTATCGACTCGTTTCAAGGCAATGTGGTTGCGAACTATGCGACCAAAGATTTGGGGTTAAAAACAGCGGTGGTAGTGACGGATCAAGCGCAAGTGTATTCGTTGGGTCTTTCTAAAGCGTTTAGCGAAGCCTTTGCTAAAAATGGTGGAAAAGTGGTGAAAGAGATTCGTATTAACTCTGGCGATAAAGATTTTAAAGCGGTCATTGCACAAATTAAAGCGCTCAATGCGGATTTTGTGTTTTTACCTGTTTACCATACCGAAGCCTCTATGATTAAACGTCAAGCCAAACAAGTAGATTTAAATAAACCCTTTTTCTCAGGTGATGGTGTTGCCAATCAAACCTTTATTGATTTAGGTGGCGAAGCCATTGAAGGATATATGTTTACCGATGCGTTTGATTACAGTGCACCTCCAACGCAGAAATCAAAAGATTTTATCGCAGCGTATGAGAAAAAAACAGGCAAAAAAGAGCTGAACTCTTTCACCGCTTTAGGGGCAGATGCCTATAATATCATGGTCGATGCGATGAATCGTTGTGCCAATCCAGAGGACAGCGTTTGTGTCAATGAGCAAATCCGTAAAACCGTTAAATTTGAGGGTGTTTCTGGCTTTATCTCCATTGATGAAAAAGGCAATGCAACACGTTCAGCCGTTATTAAAGAGATTAAAGGTGGCAAAGCCGTTTACAAATCAACGGTCAATCCTTAATCGTTACATGTAAAAAGCAAAGAGGCATTTTTTGCCTCTTTGAACTACCTAAAACCTTTTATCCTCCCCTTACCAAAGTTTTGATACTATAATTGGATGTTATAACACACTAGGGACTTTCATTTGGCAACACTTCAAGAACTTATCAAAGAAAAAATTTTAATTATCGATGGTGCGATGGGCACGCAGATCCAAGCTTTGCAAATTCCTTTGGAAAAATGGGAAGGCAAAGAGGGATGTAACGAGCTGTTAAACGTTACATGTAAAGATGAAATTTCAAAGATTCATCGTGGCTATTTATTAGCAGGTGCGGACATCATCAAGACCAATACCTTTGGTGCATTGCCGTGGGTTTTGGACGATTATGGCATTGGGGAGAGGACGTATGAACTCGCCCGTGCAGGTGTGAGTATTGTCAAAGAGGCGTGTTTGGAGTTTTCGAGTGAAGATAAGCCTCGTTTTTGTGCCGCCGCTTTTGGTCCTGGAACCAAACTTCCTTCCTTAGGGCACATTGGTTATGATGAAATGTATGAGGGGTACAGGGTTGCTGCAACAGGTGCGATAGAGGGTGGGTGTGATGTGTTTCTCATTGAAACGGCGCAAGACCCACTTCAAATCAAAGCGGCTCTTCATGCCATTTTCGATGCTCAAACATCTTTACATGTAAAGATTCCCGTGATGGTTTCCGTGACGATTGAGCTTAGCGGGTCGATGCTTATTGGAACGGATGCGACAACGATAGCGACTATTCTTGAGCCGTTTGAGATTTTAAGTCTTGGATTTAACTGTGGCACGGGGCCTGAACAGGTTGAAAAGCATGTGAAAACACTCAGTGGTGTGTGGGATAGACCCATTAGCGTTCATGCCAATGCAGGACTGCCTCAAAATAGGGGTGGTTATACCTTTTATCCGATGGGACCTCGTGAGTTTGCAGAGCTTCAAGAAAAATTTACGCAGATTGCAGGGGTTGCTATTTTGGGGGGATGTTGTGGGACAACGCCTCAGCATATTTTAGAACTCTCCAATCGTGTGGAGGGGAAAAAACCACTTCCTCCCAAAGGTGAAATGCCTCGCTCCATCGCCTCGTTGTTTGAGGTTCGAGCGCTTAAACAAAACCCAGCCCCTTTTCTCATCGGTGAGCGAAGCAACGCCACAGGCTCTAAAGCTTTTCGTGAGCTTTTATTAGCAGAAGATTACGATGGTACACTCAGTGTCGCACAGCAACAAGTCAGAAGTGGCGCGCATGGGATTGATGTGAGTGTGGGGTTTGCAGGACGAGATGAGATCAAAGATACCACAGCAGTTGTGGGGCGCTATGTTCAAAAAATTCTTTTGCCTCTTATGCCTGATACCACGCAAGTTCCAGCATTAGAATGTGCGTTGAAGCTTATCGGAGGAAAGCCCATTATCAACTCCGTAAACCTTGAAGATGGCATTGAAAAGTTTGATAAAGTTTGCTCTTTAGCCAAACGTTTTGGGTGTGCACTGGTGTGCCTCACCATCGACGAGCAAGGCATGGCAAAAACAAAAGCGCAAAAAGTAGCGATTGCGGAGCGTATTTTTCAGCTTGCGACTGAAAGGCATGGCATTAACGCAGGGGATTTGGTCTTTGACTTACTTACGTTTACGGTAGGCAGTGGCGATGCTGAGTACCATACAGCGGCGATTGAAACCATTGAAGCGATACGTGAGTTTCACGCAATGCACCCAGAAGTTGGCTTTGTTTTGGGTATCTCGAATATCTCCTTTGGCTTAGCTAAACATGCCCGTGAATACCTAAACTCTGTCTTTTTGCACCACTGTGTGGAAGCAGGTCTTAGCATGGCAATTGTGAATGTTAAAAATACGCTTCCGATGCACAAAATCAGCGACATGGATAAAAAAGTGTGTGAAGACTTACTCTTTAATCGAAGGGAAGAGGGTGACCCACTTTTTAAATTTATTGCGCATTTTGAAGGTGTGGTGGAGAACAAAGACGAAAGTGACGCCGCATACCTTGCGATGAGTACGCAAGAGAAGATTGCCACCTTGCTTATTGATGGCGATAAAGAGCGCATGCTCTCTTTGTTACCTACTGCCAAAGAGGAAATTGCCGCAGAAATTATCGTCAATGAGATTTTAATTGATGCGATGAAGGTGGTGGGAGAGCTTTTTGGAAGTGGAAAGATGCAGTTGCCTTTTGTGCTTCAATCGGCTGAAGTGATGAAAGCTTCCGTGGATTATTTGCAACCCTATTTGCCCAAAACCGAAAAAAGTACAACGACGACGCTGATTATCGGAACGGTCAAAGGCGATGTGCATGATGTGGGGAAAAACCTTGTCGATATCATTTTAAGTAACAACGGTTTTAAGGTCATCAACATTGGTATTAAAGCGGATTTGGAGCAATTTTTAGAAGCACTCAAAGAGCATAAAGCCGATGCTATTGGGATGAGCGGACTTTTGGTGAAATCGACCAATGTGATGAAAGAAAACCTAGAAGCGATGCAGAAGATGGGTATTAATATTCCTGTTATTTTGGGCGGTGCGGCACTGACCGATAACTTTGTGGAAGATTTTTGTCGTCCCATTTATAAAGGACCCATTTTTTACTGTAAAGATGCCTTTGAGGGTATAACGGCGATGAGTCGCATCGAGGCGAAAAATTACGATACCGATTTTGGGCGTAAGGTGTTAGAAAATGCGGTCGTGAGAGCCAACAAAGAAACCAAAGAAATACCGCCATTTTCTGAGCTTAAAATGCCAAGCCGTGAGCTAAAAATCCCCACACCGCCATTTTGGGGCAGACGGGTGCTAAAAACCGATGTGAAAGAGTTGGCGTACTCGTGGATCAACCACAAAATCCTTTTTGCACAGCGTTGGGGTTACAGTGGTAAAGGGCAAAGCAAAGAAGAGAAGCAAAAGCAACTTGATGAGGTGCTTTACCCGACCTATGAGCGTGTCAAAGCGGATATTGAGAGGCTAGGGTTGTTTGAGCCAACGCTTATTTACGGGTATTACCCCGTACGCTCACATGAAAACAAACTCTATCTTTTTGATGAGAGCGAGGGGTATTTTAGTGAGGATCAAGTGTGCCGTGAGAGCATTGAGGTGGCTTCAAAACGGGCGATTAAGACGTTTGATTTTCCTCGCCAAAATAGAAATCCCTATCGAAGTTTAAGCGACTTTATCGCTCCTGATCGTCACGATGTTTTAGCGCTGACGTGTGTGAGTGCAGGGGCGAAGTTTTCGGCGTACGAAAAAGAGCTTTACGATGCGGGCAATTTTACTGAGTACTTTTTTGTACACGGTTTAGGGGTGGAACTCGCCGAAGCACTAGCGGAAATCGTACACAAGCAGATACGCTTAGACTTAGGCATTGCTGAACATGAAGGGCATAGTTTGCGTGATGTGCAGATGAAACGCTACCACGGATGCCGTTACTCCTTTGGGTATCCTGCGTGTCCGAATTTAGAAGATACCAGAGTGATTTTTGATTTGCTTAAGCCTGAAGAATTTGGGATTGAGCTGAGTGAGACGTTTCAAATTCACCCCGAACAAAGTACCACAGCGATGGTGTTACACCATAAAGAGGCGCTTTACTTCAACGTGTAAGAGGAGTTTTTCATGGCAAAAGTGGTTATTTTCTCAGGAGCTGGCATTAGTGCGGAGAGTGGGCTTTCTACTTTCCGTGATGCGGATGGTTTGTGGGAAAAATACCGCATCGAGGAGATTTGTCAGGCGGGATGTTTGTCATGGAATCGTGAAAACACCTTAGCATTTTACGATGCCAGACGTGAACAGCTACGCTCCGTCACGCCCAATACCGCCCATTACGCCATAGCTAAGCTTCAAGAACGCTACCCAAACGACATTGCCATCATCACCCAAAACGTGGACGATCTGTTCGAGCGAGCAGGGTGCAAAGACGTTTTGCATTTGCACGGCTTTTTACCCCGCTTACGCTGTGAACAGTGTAGTCAAACTGAACTTATCGGCTACACCAAACAAGAGCGAACCTTTACATGTAAAAACTGCGGCGGCTCCTTTCGTCCCGACATCGTCTTCTTCGGAGAAGCCGCCCCGATGTACGAATACCTTTATGAAGCGATGGATGAGTGCCAATTTTTAGTCATCATCGGCTCAAGCGGAAACGTCGTAGCTATGGATCATTTTGCTTTACATGTAAAGCATTCCATCCTCAATAATTTAGAGAAAAGTAATGCTATTAATGAGCGGGTTTATAGCAAAGTTTTGTATAAAAAGGCGACTGAGGCGGTAGATGAGATAGTTGTGGATGTGGAGAGGTTTTTACAAACTGGTCGAAAATAAAATTTCACAAAGGCAAAAATCATGGATAAATTTTTAGAAGCAGCCATCTAAGAGGCGCAAAAAGGGTTGGATGAGGGTGGTATTCCTATTGGTTCGGTGCTGGTTATAGACGGTAAAATCGTTGGGCGTGGGCATAATAGAAGGGTGCAAAAAGGAAGTACTATCTTGCATGCGGAGATGGACTGTTTGGAAAATGTGGGGCGGCTAGGTGCGGATGATTATCGTAAAGCCACGCTTTATTCGACCTTGTCGTCGTGCGTCACGCAAACCTACCATGGCACGGTGCTGATTGTCGCACACGCAGGGGTCAATCGGGTCATTTTGCGCCACATCTTAGGCATTCCTTTTGAGAAGATCTTTGAGATTGAGCAACCTTATGCTGGTGTTCATCTGCTGGTAAGAAATTTAGAAAAAAAAGAGTGGAAAGAGGCTTTACATGTAAAGCCTCTTTAGGGTTAATTAACTTTAGCTTTTTCGAGTTTTTTACGTTCGACTTTAATGCGGTCTTGGAATTTTTTACTTCTGTCTTTTGCAAAAAGTTGCATATCTTCAACTTCATCCATTTCATCAACGATTTCAACACCTAAAAGGGTTTCAATGGCATCTTCAAGAGTGACAACACCTGCGGTTTGTCCGTAACTATCAAAGACAATAAAGAGGTGAGTTTTACGTTTGATAAATTGGTCAATAAGGTTTGGCACAGGAAGATTTTCTGAGACCATATGCACTTCATGTGAAATTTGCTCTAACGTTGTAGCATCATGATCTTCAACACTCTCTTCAAGAATACGTTGATTAAAGACAATCCCCACAACATCATCCAGCGTTTCCCCAAAAATAGGAATACGTGAGTGAATGTACATTCTATCGTCTTCAATAGCATCTTCAATGGTGGTAGAAGAGGGAAGTGCGAAGACAACACTACGAGGTGTCATAATGTCTTTGGCTTTAATATTTTTGAGTTTTAAGAGGTTTTCAATCAAGTCACTCTCTTTACTTAAAATAGAACCTTCTCTCTCACCCATAGCAACGACTGCCATAATTTCATCACGTGAATAATTATTGTGCTGTTTTTTGTTTTTAGAGATAAATCTTGTCAACAGCGATGAAACCCATGTAAAAGGTGTGGTGAGTGTTACAAAAAATGAGATGGTATACGCAGAAGGCACTAAAAGCTTTTTCCAGTATAGCGCACCAATGGTTTTAGGGAGAATTTCAGAAGCATATAAAATGAGCAGAGTCACAGCAAAAGCAACAGCCGTTTGCCACTCTTCACCAAATATAATCTGTGCTTGCGCACCCACACCTGCAGCTCCCATTGTATGAGCAAAAGTGTTAACAGTTAAAATAGAAGAAATAGGTTTATCAATATCAGATTTTAGATGTTTTAGTTTTTGAACGACCTCTTCATTGGATTCTTTTGGCAAGCTTTCAATATACGAATTGGTACTTGAGAGCAGTACGGCTTCAAGAATAGAGCAAAGAAAAGAGATAGAAATGGCGATAAGAAGATAGACAAGCAGTAGTGTCATAGGATGGCTCCTAGAACAGAAGAGAGTAAGCTACACGAGTCTGGTTCGCTTTGGGTCATACGAAATTCCTTTTAAAATAATTTGAACGGGTATTATAGCATAAACTCAAAACTATCTTTTTTGAGGAACAAAGGTAAGGGAGCGTGAATTAACACAGTGTCGAGTGTTTTTTTGGGTAAATCCTTCTCCTTCAAATACATGCCCTAAGTGCGCTCCGCAGGTTTTACAGAGAATTTCAATGCGCCTACCATCTTTGTCCATTTTATGTTGAACGGCACCTTCTATTTCATCATCAAAGCTAGGCCATCCACAGCCTGATTTGAATTTTGAAGAAGAGCGATACAAAGGCGCATTGCAGCGTTTGCAGTGGTAAACTCCTGTTTCATAAAAGTCGTTATACTCTCCAGAATAGGGCATTTCAGTTCCTTTATGAACGATAATATATTCTTCTTCTGGTGTTAAAGGATTTAGATTCATTTTTTGCCTTTGGTGTATTAAAAACAAGGTCAAACTCTTTTACATGTAAAGATTTATAACGCTTTTAGGCTAAAAAGTGTTTTACATGTAAAGATTACTTATGGCTTTTTAAGGTAAAATTTTTCTCCCAAATTTTAAGGAGAATCTATGAAAAAACTCAAAGGATTTCGAGGGAAGTATTTTAGCTTGGCGGCTATTCTTGCTTTAAATACGACCATTGCGATTGCCAGTGAAGGGCAAAGTGTTTTGGACAATGAAAAGCAACTTTATGCGCCAAAAGCAGAATCTTCATCGGAAACATCAGAAGTACTTGAAGAGACACGTACGCCTACTGTGGTTATCTCGAAAAAAATTAAAGCCCAAAAGTCTGAAGTTTACTCTGCTTCTAAATCTCTGGTAAGTGCTACCAATGTGACCGATAATGTAAGCATTATCACCTCCGAAGAACTCTCTCAAAAAGGCATTTCAACCGTTACTGAGGCTTTAAATACCATTTCTGGTATTAGTACTACCTCTCAAGGTGGAAAAGGTACACTCTCAAGCGTTTTTGTGCAAGGTATGGCAAATAAATATACACTTTTACTGGTAGATGGCATTCGTTATAATGACCCTAGCAATAGCTCAGGTGCTGATTTCAGCAATCTTTTGGTGGGTGATATTGAGCGTATAGAAGTGATAAAAGGGGCACAAAGTGGTGTGTGGGGAGCAGACGCTGCTGCAGGTGTGATTAACATTATTACTAAAAGTCCTACCAATGGTACACATGGAAGTGCGGGCGTTGAGATAGGAAGTTATGGGCATAAAAGTTTTAATACCTCCCTTTCGCATAAAACCGATACATTTGACGCCATACTCTCTGTTCAACGTGTGGTAGAAGATGGATTTAGTGCACAAGCACCTTGGCGAAAAGATATTGACAATTACGAAGATGATAGCTATCGAAATACAACAATCAATTTAAAAACAGGCTATTGGATAAACGACTCAAATCGTATTGAGGCAGGGTATCATGATATGAATGCTTTAAGCAGTTATGATGGTTCGTCTCCTAATGATGCAGCTCATAGTGATTTTAGAAATCGATCAGCTTATTTAACTTATAAATTTTTTGTAGGAAACAATACTTTAGAGGCTATTTTATCTCAAAGCATTTTTACTAAAAAAGAGCTTGACGAAACAACAGCTGGAAATCTAAGTGATTATGAAGGAAAAGTTCCTTCTATAGAACTTAAAGATACTTTAAAATATTATGATAACAGTACGCTTGTTTTAGGTGCGTCTTACGAAAAACGAGAATTGACATATACTGCAGTTGGTGATAGTGAAAAAGAGCGGATTGAAAATTCTAAGGCTATATATTTAAACAATACTAATAAATTTGGCAATTTAGTTCTTACTGAAGCATTAAGATATGATAAATTTAGTGCTTTTGATGATAAAGTTACTGGTAAAATAGGTGCTAAATATCTATTCTCGAAAGATTTTAATGCTTATGTAAGTTATGGTACAGCTTATCGTGCCCCTTCTATGTTTGAGATGATTTATCCTTGGTCAAGTTGGGGAATTAGCAATTTTGATTTAAAACCTGAGAATATTAAAAGTTTAAATACTGGTATTCAATATGCCGGACTAACAATTAACTTTTTCAGAAATGAAATTGAAGATATGATTGATGCTGAGTATAACTTTTCAACATGGAAATATCAATATGTAAATATTGATGGAATATCTGTTATGAAAGGCGTGGAGATCTCTTATGAGCAACAACTATTTAGCTCATTGCTTATGGGTGTAAATTATACATACGTAGATGCAAAAAGTGAAGATGGTGAAAGACTAAAAAGAAGGCCTAGATACCAAACTTCATTATATGCGACATATATGCCAACAAATAAATTGGCACTAAATCTAAATGGAACATATATAGGTTCTCGTGAAGATTCTTCGTATGATCCTATTACATTTGCTCCAACATCTGTTGAAACGGGAAACTATTTTGTTGCGAATACAAAACTTACCTATCATGTTAACAAAGATGTAGATGTTTATGTGAAAGTGAATAATCTTTTTGACCGTTACTATCAAACGGTGTATGGTTATGCTTCGGCTGAGAGAAGTTATTATGCGGGTATTCAGGCGAAATTCTAATGAAACTACATCTACGTTTTTACCTGTGGTATAAGTTTTTAAACTCTCTCTTTTTTGGTTTAGCGGTGGGGAGTGTTTTTGTGCTTTATACACCCCTTGAGCCTTCGGTGTTTTCATTGGGGGGGATTGGGCTTGCCATAGGTTTACTCGTAGTGGCTAAAAAATACGAAAAGATGATGAATCTTTTTGTATTTTTTGCTGTGACTTTAATGGTAGAAGTTATTGCTTTGCTTATTGTTTTTTCAGTGTTGTGGTTTAATATTTCCTATGCCAATGCACTGTTTATTTATATTGCGTATCAGGTTACTTTTATTTTTGGTAATTATTTGATGCGGATGGAAACGTTGGTTTTGAAAAAAACAGTACTCCTTTCTTTTGCCGATGTGATGAAACAAAAGGGATATTTGTTGGGCATGGTCGCTTCTTATCTCTTTTATAAAGCGATTGGCTTTTTGGGCATTATGGAAAAACAGACACAAGTTTATTTTTTACATGTAGGACTTTTGTGTGTACAACTTCTGATTCTTTTCCTCATTTTTAAAGCATTTCGCTTACGATAGTCCTCTCTTTTAGGTACAATAAGGAAGATTTTTATTAAAGGGATTGTGCTTGCATTGTGCTGAAAATACACTGTTTCATATGTTTCTTAGAACCTGTGAACATCATAAAGAGAAGAAAGCCTTTATTTACAAAGTTGCCCAAAAAGAATTTGACGTTAGTTATGAGAAGTTGTTTGAGGATGTTTTAGTTCTCTCCCGTGCATTTAAAGCGAAAAAAATTACAAAAAATTCTAAAGTCATGTTTGTTTGTGATAATCGCTATGAGTGGATGGTGACCGATTTGGCGTTGGTCTCTTTGGGGGCTATTGGGATTCCTAGAGGATGTGATACGCCATCGCAAGAGTTAGCGTTTATTTTAAATCACTCAGGTGCGGAATTTTTTATTGTTGAAAATGAACAGATGTATGAGCGTTATGAGGCGATTCTTCCTGCTTCTTTAGAGGCAATTTTTATCGTTGAAGCGCCTAGTGTACACTCTTTTTTAAGTAATCTTTACTCTTATCAAGATATTTTGAAAGATAGAGCTATTCATACCGATGAAATTGAAGCTTTTATCCAAAGCAAAGAAGCATTGGATGAAGAGGATATTGTCACTATTATTTATACCTCAGGTACGACGGGAACGCCTAAGGGTGTTCCTTTGAGTCATAAAAACATTATGTACAATGTGCGAGAAATCCCTCCGCTTATTAATCTGGAAAGTGCTGATGTGTGGGTTTCGATTTTACCCTCATGGCATATTTTTGAAAGGGCTGCTGAGTATGTGGCACTCTCAGGTGGATGCTGTACGGTTTATTCCACCATTAAAACCTTTGCGGCTGATTTGGAGGAGTATAAACCGACTATTGTTGCAACCGTTCCTAGATTGTGGGAATCCATGTATACAAAGATTAATACCACGTTAGAGAAAACCGATGTCAAAAAGGCTAAAATTTTTAAAAAGTTGATTGCTATTTCTATCGCCTATAACCGTGCTTTGCGTGTTTTAAATGATGAACTTCCCTGTTTTAAAAAGCCCTCATTTTTCTTTACATGTAAAGAGAAAACAGTGGCTTTTTTAAGCTGTTTTTTACTCTACCCCTTAAATATATTTGCCAAAAAGAAATTAGCCCTTGTCCAAGAAAAGTTTGGTGGAAGACTTCGCTTAGCGGTGAGTGGGGGTGGAGCTTTACCTGATTTTTTAGATGCATGGATTGATGCCATAGGGATTCGCATTGTTAATGCGTATGGTATGAGTGAGTGTGCTCCTGTTATTTCGGGGCGTGCGCTTCAATGCAATACCTTCTCTACACTAGGACCTCCTGTGGAAGGAACCACGCTTAAGATTGTGAATAAAGAAGGTGATCAATTAGGTGCAGGTGAAATTGGTGAGATATGGGTGAAGGGTGATCAAGTGATGCATGGTTACTATGATAATGCTGAAGAAAATGTTAAAAGTTTCAGTGAAGATGGTTTTTTTAAAACGGGTGATTTAGGAAAGTTGACCCTAAAAGGAGAGTTAGTTATTACAGGGCGCTCGAAAGAGATTATTGTCCTTGCTAATGGTGAAAATGTTGATCCTAGTCGTATTGAATCAACCATTTCAATGCTCCCTTTTATTAGCGATGCAATTTTAGTGGGGCATAGTAAAAAAGGCTTGGGTGCACTGATTGTTCCTGATTTTGAAAAGCTTAAAGAGTATGTGGCATTTCATTTTGATAAAGCCGTAAATACGATTGAGCAAGTCATGGAAGATAAGCAAATTATCGCTAAAATAAAAGGCGAAATGAATGATTTATTACATCAAAAAGAGGGTTTTAAACCTTTTGAGAAGCTTCAAAATATTCATTTTCTTGAGCAAGAATTTAGTGTGGGTGAAGAGTTAACCAATACACTCAAGAAAAAACGTCATGTAATTGAAAAAAAATATAAAGAGATTATCGATAAGTTTATACACTAAGGATAAACAATGGCAAACGTAACATCATACGGTGGTGCTTCTATGGTGACAGGGTCATGTCATCTGGTTGAAATTCGTTCTATTAAAATTTTGATTGATTGTGGAATGATTCAAGGAGAGTTGTGGCAAGAGAACTATAAACCATTTGGGTTTAATCCGAGTGAAATTGATTATTTAATTTTAACCCATGCCCATACAGACCACATAGGACGTGTTCCAAAGTTGGTGAAAGAGGGATTTCGTGGAGAAATTATTGCAACAGAAGCGACGTTAGATATTGCGTATATTATGCTCCTTGATAGTGCTGTTTTATTGATGGAAGAGTATGAAACACAGCTAAGGAAAGCACTTCGAAGAGGGGATGAGGCTTTGGTTCAAGAGCCTTTGTATACCAAAGAGCATGTTGAGCAAGTTTTTGCTAAAAAAAGACGCTATGCCCATTATGATGAAAAAATTCAAATTGCTCCTTTTTTAGAACTAAGCTTTCACAATGCTGGGCATATAATGGGCAGTGCTTATCTTTCTCTTTTCTTTAAAGAAGAGAGTGGTGAAGAGAAACGTGTTGTCTTTTCGGGTGATTTGGGCAGTAAAAATCGTCTTTTACTCAATCAACTCACACCTTTAAGTCGGGTGAATACTCTTTTTATTGAATCAACCTATGGCGATAGAGAACATCGCCCACTTAAAGAGAGTATTGAAGAGTTTAAAGAGGTGATTGTTCAAACTTTGCAAGAGGGTGGAAATATTGTGATTCCTTCCTTTGCCCTAGAGCGGACACAAGAAATTTTATGGCTACTTCATCAGATGCATCAAGAGGGCTTATTGCAAAATTGTCATGTTTTTTTAGACAGCCCTTTAGCCATCGAAGCAACAAAAATTTATCATAAGTATCCTTCTGAACTCAATAAAGAGTTAGGTTTACATGTAAGCTTAGGGGATGATCCGTTTTCTTTTCCCCAGTTGCATTTAACCCAGCGCAGAAAAGATTCTATGGAGATTAATGACGTAGAAAAAAAAGCGATTATTATTGCGGGAAGTGGTATGTGTACGGGAGGAAGGGTGTTACACCATTTGAAGCAACGTATTTGGAATCCTAAAAATGCGGTTGTTTTTGTAGGGTTTCAAGTTAAAGGTACACTTGGACGTGATATTGTGGATGGTGAATCGTTTATTCGTATTTATGGAGAAGAGATTAAAGTACGGGCTAAAATTTATACTATTAATGGATTTTCAGCTCATGCGGATAGAGCGGATATGCTTCAATGGATTCAAAAGATGCAAGGTTTAGATCATATCTATTTGATTCATGGCGAGCCTGATAAATTGGAACTTTTTAAAGCCTATTTGAAAGAGAATACAAAGAGTAAAGTTCATATTGTCAAAAAGAATGAGACCATATATGTTTAGTTTTTATCTTTTAGAACTTTTTTAAGAGAGCGAGAGTATAGTTTGAAAAAAGGAGGTTCTCATGCAGATTAATGCAAATGCGATGATGGCAATGTCAAGCTGGATGGGAAACAGCGCTCATAATGTTGCTAATGTAAATACAGAAGAGTTTAAAGCAACACAAACAACCATCACAAACCAAAATGATGCAGTGGTGGCGCAGAGCGCTCAAACTCAAAATAGTACCGATTTAGCGACCGAGTTTACAGACCAAATCTCACTCGAGAGAGCTTTTGAAGCGAATACAAAACCCATTCAAGCTCAAGATGAAATGCTCGGTACTTTGCTGGATATGAAAGCATAAAACACTAAATAATCAGCATTGCATCGCCGTAAGAGAAGAAGCGATACTTTTCTTTTACGGCTTCTTCATACAATTCTAGCGTTTTCTCAATTCCTACAAACGAAGCAACCAACATAATGAGCGTGGATTTAGGGAGATGAAAATTGGTTAAAAGATGATTGACACGTAAAGGTGGATTGTTAGGATGCAAGAAAAGGTCACATTTGCCTACGGGTATGTTTGTCCTTGCATAATATTCAACACTTCGAGTCACGGTTGTTCCCACTGCAAGAAGGTTTTTTTGGGAGTCTATGAGTTTACATGTAAGCTCTGGAATGGTATAGATTTCTGAGTGCATCACATGTTCTAAAATGTGTTCTGCTTCAACAGGCTTAAAAGTACCTGCACCTACATGTAAGGTTAAAAAATGGGTTTCGTAATGCTCTTTAAGTGCTTTAAACATGCTATCGGTAAAATGAAGAGAGGCAGTAGGCGCTGCGACTGCACCTTGTTCTTTGGCAAAAACCGTTTGATAATCTATGGTGTCTTCTTGGGTATCTTCACGTTTAATGTACGGTGGTAGAGGAATATGCCCAATCGTCTCTAAAATATCAAAGAGCGCTTTGGTATCTAACGCTTTATTCTCTTCAAAAAAGGCAACAATACGTGTGCCATCTTCTTTAAGTTCAATGACTTCTGCTTCTAGTGCTTGATCAAAACGGAGTTTCATTCCTTTTTTAACACGCCCTCTGATATAAACAGAGTAAAAATTTTCATGTAAGGGAGCATTTAAGAGCAGTTCAATTTCTCCACCACTCTCCTTTTTCCCAAAAACACGTGCTTTAACAACTTTTGTATCATTAAGCAGTACCGCTATATTTTGAGGTAAATAATGAAATAGCTCTTTAAAAAAGGTATGTGTTATCGTGCCATTTTGTCGATTAAACACCAAGAGTCTCGCCTCATCCCGTGGTTCAACAGGATGTGTGGCGATCAGTTCGGCTGGAAGTGTGTAGTCGTAGGTTGATTTTAAAAGCGGATCGATGGATTAGTCCTCTTCTTTTGTTTCTTCATTACTATTTTCACTCTCGTCTTCACTCGGTACATAAGGATTGACGGCTTTAGCAACTAAGATGGAAATACCATATAAAATAATAAGTGGTGCTGCCATAAGAAATTGAGAAAGAACGTCAGGTGGTGTCAGCATTGCGGCTACCACAAAGATAATAATAATGGCATAGCGGAAAAACTCTTTTAATCCCCGATCATCAACAAGTCCTAATTTTGCAAAGAAAAAGATAATGACAGGCATTTCAAAAGAAAGACCAAATCCCACTAAAATTTTGGTAAAAAACCCAACATATTCGCCAATACTCGGTAAAGCTGTAAAAAGTGCGCTACCAAAGCCAATAAGAAAGGCAAAGGCTAAAGGGACAACAATATAGTAACAAAAAGCTGCTCCCATTAAAAACATTAACGTAGCAGCAGATACAAAAGGAATTACAAGGCGTTTTTCATTGTCATAAAGTCCTGGTGCTACAAAGAGCCAAAATTGCCAAAAAATAACAGGCAAAGAGACAATAAAGCCTGCAAAAAAGGCTACTTTCATAGCGGTAAAGAAAGGCTCTTGAACACCTGTAAAAATAACGCTACTTCCCGTAGGCAAAACTTCTTTTAGTGGTGCAATCATCCAATCTAAAATAGGCTGCCAAAAAGAAAAGCAGACCAAGAACATAACAATAACAACAGCTAAAGAGATGCCAAGGCGCTTACGAAGTTCTGCTAAATGGGGTTTTAACTCATCAAACATTAGGCATTTTCCTCTTTTTTAGTTTCTACGACAACGGGGGAGGGTGTGGGGCTTGCTATTGTGGTTGGTTCAGTGGGTGTGGTGATTGACTCAAAAGACGTACTCTCTTTCACACTGTTTTCCAACTCTTTTAAGGAGTCAGTAACCCCTTGTGTTGTTTTTTTAATCTCTTCAAGTTCATCAAAAGTAATCACTTTTTTTGCGCTGGTAGCGGCTTCATCTAACTTTTTCTTATAGGTGAGTGCTTCTTCTTTAAGTTCTTGAATTTTCATCTCTTGTTCAAAAGAGCTTTTGACATCATTAATACTGTTTTTAAACGATTTGAAAAATTTTGCACCTTTTACCATTGCATCAGGAAGTTTTTCAGGACCTAAAAATAAAATAGCAATAATCGCAATGACGAGGATTTCAGAAAAACCTAGACCAAACATAAACGACCGCCTCAGAGTGAATTTTAAGTTTGAATCTTAGCTGAATTTTTATCAAAATAATATAAATATCTGTATAATAGACTTACAGATGTAGCGATATGTGAAGGAGAATAAGCTTATGCGTATTATGTTAAATTCTTTACGTATTGTTTTTATTTATGCTTTTTTTTCTATTTTATGGATTTTGTTTTCAGATAGTATCTTGAGTTTTTTTATCAAAGACGCTTCTGTCCTTAGCTCTTTACAGACAGTTAAAGGGCTCTTTTTTATTTTTATTACTTCTTTGATGCTGTATGTTTTAATTAAAAGAAAAATTGATGAACTTGACACGATGCGAAAAAATCTTCATGAACATCAGCAACGCCTAGAGTATGTGATTGAAGGGGCAAATCTTGGCTATTGGGACTGGGATTATGTCCATAATACCCAGTTAGTCAATGATAGATGGCTCTCTTTTTTAGGCTTAAAACGTGATGAGATTGAACATACGATTACAGATTGGTCTAATCGTATTCATCCTAGTGATAAAATTATTGTAGATAAAGCGATTGAAAATACCATTCGTCACAATAAGCCTTACATCATTGAATTTAGAATGCAACATGTGGATGGGCATTGGGTTTGGATTGAAGGCTCTGGTGCTGTTGTTAAACGAGATGAAAAAACAGGTGCTCCCTTAAGACTTGCAGGAACGCATCGAGATATTAGTGAACGTAAACGCTCTCAAGCAGATATGCTCTTTTTGGCACTCAATGATCCTTTGACTAAATTACCTAATCGGTCTTATTTAAGGCAGGAATTTGAAAAAAGACGTTTGAGTGAATCTACTTCGATGGCTTTTTTATTTTTGGATTTGGATTATTTTAAAAATATTAATGATATGTATGGGCATTCTATTGGTGATAAGGTGATTCAAATTGTTGCAAAGCGGTTTAACTCCTGTATTAAAGAGTCTGATTTTTTAGCACGTGTAGGTGGTGATGAGTTTGTTATTTTAACAGAAGGGCATTTACATGTAGGAAGTTTGTGTGAAGATTTAGTACAAAGTTTGATTGAACCTATGGTCATTGAAGAAGATGCGTTTTCATTAGGCGTAAGTATTGGTGTTGCGTGTGCTCCGCAAAATGGCAATAGTTTTGAAGCTCTTTTTAAAAATGCAGATACGGCTATGTATGAAGCCAAAAGTAGTGGTAAAAATAGATATGTTTTTTACACGCAAGATATGACAGATAGTATTGTTCAATCAACAAAACTTGATAACGAAATAAAACGTGCTATTGAAAAAGATGAGTTTGTTCTCTACTATCAGCCACAAGTCGATTTGGAAACAAAAAAAGTGGTTGGTATTGAAGCATTGGTTCGATGGATGGATCCGATGAAAGGGGTTATGAATCCTGATTTTTTTATTCCCAGAGCAGAAGAAAATCGCTTGATTGTTATTTTGGGTGAGATGGTTTTTAAAAAAGCCTTGTATCAATTGCAGGCATGGAAAAACCAAAAGCTTTTTGAGGGGAAAATGGCAATTAATATTTCAGGCGTACAAATGGAAGAAGAAAATTTTGTTCAGAGAATAGAATCAATACGTCAAGAAATCAATGTAGATGCATCGTCCATTGAACTAGAAGTCACAGAGAGTTATGTTATGACAAAAGCGACATCTTCTATTCCAATGCTTCAAGAACTTAAAGATTTAGGGTATAGCATTGCAGTCGATGATTTTGGAACAGGATATTCTTCTTTGAGTTATCTTAAACAATTACCACTCCAAAAACTTAAAATTGATCGTTCTTTTATTAAAGATTTGCCTTATGATTACGAAGATAGAGCTATTTTGCGCGCTATTGTTGATCTTGCAAAGGGTTTAAAGCTTGAAGTTTTAGCAGAAGGCGTTGAAGAGGAAGAACAAAAAGAGTTTTTACTCAAAAATGGCTGTAAAATGGCGCAAGGCTTTTTATTTGCAAAACCCATGAGTGCAGAAGCGTGTGAGGAGTATTTGCGTCAAAACTAACTTTTAGCTCCTTTTTTGTACAATAAGCCCATTTTAATTACATCACATAGGGCGATAATCCATGGAAAATTTAGACGCAGTGTTAAAAAAACATAAGTTGACAAAAGACGAATATGAAAATATTTTGAACATTTTAGGACGTGAGCCTAATATGTTAGAGATTGGTATCTTCTCATCCATGTGGAGCGAGCACTGCTCTTACAAATCCAGTAAAAAATACTTAAATGGCTTTCCAACCAAAGCACCGTGGGTTATTCAAGGTCCGGGTGAAAATGCGGGTGTTATTGACGTAGGAGATGGTATGGCTGCTGTCTTTAAAATGGAATCTCACAACCACCCAAGCTTCATCGAGCCTTATCAAGGTGCAGCAACGGGTGTGGGCGGAATCTTAAGAGATGTCTTTACGATGGGTGCACGCCCAGTAGCCAACATGAACTCGCTTCGCTTTGGCAATGTGACCAATAACGATGATATCTCTCATCATCAACGCTATTTAGTCCGTGGCGTGGTTGCAGGTATCGGTGGGTATGGTAATTGTATGGGTGTTCCAACCATTGGTGGTGAAACATTTTTTGATGAGAGTTACAATGGAAACATTCTCGTCAATGCGTTTACTTTAGGACTTGCTAAAAGCGATGAGATTTTCTATGGTCGAGCTGAGGGTATTGGTAACCCTGTGGTGTATGTAGGTTCTAAAACAGGTCGTGATGGTTTGGGTGGTGCTGTTATGGCGAGCGATAGCTTTACCGAAGCGAATAAAAGCCTTCGTCCAACCGTTCAAGTGGGTGATCCTTTTGCAGAGAAACTTTTACTTGAAGCATGTTTAGAACTCTTTAAAACCGACTACATTGTGGGTATCCAAGATATGGGCGCTGCGGGCTTAACTTCAAGCTCCTTTGAGATGGCAGGACGCAGTGGTAGCGGTATGATTATGCACTTAGATAAAGTCCCAGCACGTGAAGAGGGAATGCAACCCTTTGAATTTATGCTCTCAGAATCACAAGAGCGTATGCTGATTTGTGCTAAAAAAGGGTATGAAGATAAAGTGGTTGAGATTTTTAGAAAATGGGATCTAAACGCTGAAATCATCGGTGAAGTCACCGCAACAGGAAATATGGAACTCTTCTGGCATGGCGAAAAAGTGGCTGATATGCCAGTCCAGCCTGTGAGTGAACAAGCGCCGATTTATGATAGACCAACCAAAGAGCCTGCTTATTTGGCGAGCATTAAAAAGACAACTATCAATGATTTTGCCAAAGTCGATAACCAAAAAGCGTTTGACACGCTTTTAAACTCTGTTGAAATTTCTGACAAATCATGGATCTTTGACCAATACGACTCAACCGTACAAACCAATACGATTAAAGCACCAGGCAGCTTAGATGCAAGTGTGATTCGTATTAAAGAGAATGGAAAAGCCATTGCGATGAGCAGTGATTGTAATCCACGTTATAACTATATCGACCCTAAAATGGGTGCAGCAGCTGCGGTGGCTGAGAGTGGAAGAAATGTTGCGATGAGCGGTGCAACACCTTTAGCGATTACCGATTGTCTCAACTACGGAAATCCTGAAAATCCAGAAGTGATGTGGCAATTTGCACAGGGGTGTTATGGCATCAAAGAGGCATGTGCGGCTCTTAACACGCCTGTTGTAAGTGGTAACGTCTCGTTGTACAACGAAACCAATGGTGTGGGTGTTTTCCCAACGCCTGCGATTGTAATGGTTGGTCTGAATGATGATGCGACGAAAACACTTCCATCAAGCTTCCAAAAAGAGGGCGCTTCGATTTATCTCATCGGTGATACCAAAAGTGATTTTGGTGGAAGCTTGTATATGAAAGAGCTTTTTGGCAAAGTTGAAGGTACATTGGCGAAGCTTGATTATGACAAAGAGTTGAAACTTTGGGAACTCGTCATCGAAGCCAATAAAAAAGGTTTCCTCAATGCGGCAAAAGATGTCAATGTTGGCGGTATCGCGATTGCTCTTGCTAAAATGGCAGCGAAAAGTGGAAAAGGCGTTACATGTAACGTTGCACTGAATGATGAAAGAGATATTTTCTCTGAGAGTTTCTCTCGTGCGATTGTTGAAGTCAGTGATGTTTCAGGCTTTGAAGCGATGGCAAAAGAGAGCGGTTTAAGCGCTGTGAAAATTGGAACTGTGGGTGGAAATAGCTTTACATGTAATGATATTTCAAAATCTGTTGAGGCTATCTCGGAGCGCTATTTTAACCGTTTCCAAGAAGTGATTGAGCAAGATATCTAGTACTCTTTAAGAGGTGTGAAAGCACCTCTTTGCTCCCTATTTAGACTTTACATGTAACTCATTCTAAAATGTCCCATATGCCACGAAAAAGGCGATGTTCATACATTGCGGTTGTGCAGCACCGCCCTTTGAAGGGCAACGCTTCATGTAGGTATTGATTTTTTTGCCATCTTTGTGTGTGAGCATGGGGTAGTTGAAATTCATATAATCTAAAATATTTTTACCATTGGAGTGGTGAATAAACTCTACCGTACCATCAGCTTCCACTTTGGTGACAATGCCCACATGAGTGATATTTTCAGCCACATTTGGCACAGGTGCTTTCTTTTGAACAATCTCTTTTTTGCCATTTTTTGTTTTGCTTTTAACTATTTTTTTGGTTTTAGGTGTGGCTCTTCGCTCTGTATTTTCAAAAAAGACAAGGTCTCCAAGATTTGGAAGTCGTGCCTCGTAAGCATTGCCTTTTTTAGACATAAGATTAAACATGGCACGGGATTTTCGAGCGTTATCAAAACTGGCATTGAGCTCTTTTTCATTGTAAAAAGGACGACCTGTTTTAAGATTGATAAGATTGACAAATCCTGAACAATCCCCACCGTCTCGTTTTCCCAAATACATCATGGCGTTTTCAACAATAGCTTCACGTGATGAGCGTTGTGGCGCATGACGCAAAACATAACTTTCTTTCTCTTTTTCAAGTAAGAGTTCATTGGTGGGTTCATTGTCAATGTACATTTTAGGTTCCACTTTGGCTTCAGCGACATTGTTTGCAGGTGAAACTTCAACCTGTGTCATGGCACATCCACACAGAAGGAGGGCGCTGAGACTGAATATAATTTGTTTCATTTAATTCTCCCATAAGCACTAAAATAAGCAGGGGCTAAGCAGAGATAGCCTTCATTTTTAGGGCATTTTTCCATGTAGGAATTGATTTTTTTTTCTTCGTAGTTGACGTCTGTTGGATAGTTTAAATTCATTTGGCTAATGAGATTTTTTCCTTTGGTATGGTGAATAAAATGTACCGTTTCATCGGTGTCAATTTTCGTAATGATGCCAATATGGGTAATGTTGTCGACACTTTTTTTTGCTTTAGCGTATTTTTTGACCGTATTGGCAAAGAAAATAAGATCGCCCACTTTAGGTTTTTCGTGGTAAAGACGGTTTTGTGTCTCTAGGAGGTTATAAATGGCAAGTGAACGCCTTGAGTCCTCAAAGTATTCATTGAGCTCTTCGGTTGTGAAATAGGGGGCAAAGCTCTCTTTATTGACCAGCGTAACAAACCCTGAACAATCTCCACCATCTTTTTTACCATGGTGTTTGAGTGCATTTTGAAGAATTTCCGCACGCTTAGGAGTGTCATCTTTAACAGAAGGTAGGGCAGGAGCATTTTGAGCCAACTCCTTTTGCGCACAACCACTAAAGAAGAGTAAGGAGCTACAGACTAAGGCAATTACGTGGTATTTCATTCAAATCCTCAACACTAAAATTACAATGATATGTTCTTTATAATAGCGATTTTTTCCTAAAATTTTGGTATAGCGATGGTTCTCTCAAGCTCTTTTTGCCATTCGTTTGTGCGGTGGTTATAGGTTTGAATGCGCACAAAAGACTCTTCTAAAAAGAGAGAATTGCTCCAGATGGTCTCTTTGTTCATATCGCTATTATGGATGTTTGTCACCTGTTCATAACGGTTGATAGCGGAGGCAAAACTAGGCTCTTTTGCTGAGGTGTGCGTGTGTCCACTGACCCATAAAAAGAGTTGGGGATGATTTTTGATAATTTGGTGCAGCTTTTCTTTAGGTTGGGCAATAAAATTGGGTGTGTTTGCCCAGCGATTGTAACTCTCAAGGGTGTTCTCAAGAGGAGCATGAAAAAAGACAATGGTAGGCATTTTTTTATGTTCAAGAAGGGTTGCCTCAAACCATGCTAATTGCTTTTTGGAGAGGTGAGCTAGATGTGAAGCGTCATCTGCAAAGAGAAAAATAAGCAGATAGTTCTCTTTTTGAAGGCTATAATAGAGCTTTTCAAGATGAAAGTTCTCCTTAAAACGCTTAAGCTTTTCGTGTTGTTCCTCTAACGTAGCATGGCGAAGTTTTTCACTCTCACCTTGCATATCTTCGTAGATAAAATCGTGATTTCCCGTAATGACAAAAAGCGGTTTTTTCAGCTTTGAAAAATAGCTTTTAACAAGTGCATACTCCTCTTTGGAACCTGTTTTCGAACACAAATCACCAAGCGCAACCACCATATCAACCGTTTCCCATTGGTTGATAGTTTTTAAAACCTCTTCTTTGTGCGTGAGATTTTTTCCTGGAATATGTGGGTCGCCTAAAAGGACAATGTGCGTGCCAGCACAGAGTTCAAGCGCAAGAAAAAGTGCTAAAACATAACGTATCATAAACTATCCATTGCCTTTTGCATGCGCTTTAAAATCTCCTCTAAAAGGGCTCTTTGGGTTCCAAAGTTTAATCGTACAAAATTTTTGTCGCCAAAAGGTTCCCCATCGCTAAGCCCCACACCAAATTCCAGAAAAAATTCGTACGGGCTTTTTACATGTAAAGCCGAAGCGTCTATCCATGCTAAAAATGTGGCTTCTTGCTCTAAGAGTTTAAGTTTTGGATTTTTGGCGACAAAGGCTTGAATGAGTTTGAGATTTTCTGCCAAATAAAGACGAAGTTCCGCCAACCACGCATCGCCCTTTTCGTAGGCTGCTCTCATGGCAGTAATGCCTAAAAGGTTAACGCCCCCAACCATGCTTCCCATACTCTCTTTAAAGCGTTTACGAAGTGTGGTGTTGGGAATGATGGCAAAAGAGGCTTGAAGCCCTGCGATATTAAAGGTTTTACTAGGCGCCATGAGGGTAATGGTGCGCTCTTGAAGTGCGGGGCTGAGTGAAGCAATAGGAATGTGTTTTGCCTCTGGATTTAAGAGCAAATCCGCATGAATTTCATCTGAACAGAGGGTAAGGTCATGCTTCACACAAAAGGCTCCAAGTTGTTCTAGCTCTTTACATGTAAAGACAGTTCCTGCTGGGTTGTAAGGATTGCAGAGCATAAAAAGTTTACATGTAGGATTGATTTGTGCTTCCATCGCTTCAAAATCAAGCGTCCAACGGTTGTTTTCTTCTTTCATCTTAATAGCAATAACCTCATGTCCTGCGTGTTTAGGTGCTTTGATAAAATGGGGATAAATAGGCGTCGTGGTCATGACACTCTGTGTTTCAACCGCCATACACGCAATGTTCATACTGCTCACCACACCCTGCGTAAAGACCAACCACTCTTTGTGAATTTCCCAGTCATAGTGGCGTTTGATAAAACCAATAATCGCATCATAGGTTTGCTCATCAATGGCGGTGTAGCCAAAAACACCCTCACTCACACGCTTTTGCAAAGCCTCAATCACACACGGAGGCGATTTAAAATCCATATCAGCAACCCATGCGGGAATGACATCTTTATCTTTGTATTTGTCCCATTTTTCAGAAGGTGTTTGGGTTTTATCGACGACTTCATCAAAAAAACTCATATAAGGTATCCTTATTTTTAATGGAATGATTGTAGCATAATTGCTCTCATTTCATTTTACATGTAAAGTTTTAATAAGGATCTATCGCATATTGTTTGAAATGTTATGAAAAAAAAGAGAATTTTTATGAAAAGAGTTTGAATTTAGAAAAACGTTACTTTTTCAATATGCTACAATGAAGGAAATTGTTTGATATTTTTTACATGTAAAGGAAGAGAATGCTTTCCACTCCGTTTGAAAAACACACGCTTACGATGTCGGTTTTAATGACGCCTGACAAAGCCAATTTAGCAGGAAATGTTCATGGTGGTGATATTTTAAAATTGCTGGATCAAGTAGCGTATGCGTGTGCTTCACGTTATTGTGGGCATTATGTTGTTACGATGTCCGTTGATCAGGTGATTTTTAAACATCCTGTCTCAGTAGGCTCACTGCTCACGTTTTTAGCCAGCGTGAATTACACGGGTAAGACGTCGATGGAAGTAGGCATTAAAGTGATTTCAGAGGATATTCAAAAAGGAACGGCAATGCATACGAACAGTTGTTTTTTTACGATGGTTGCCATTGGCAAAGATGGTAAACCAACGCCCGTACCTGAGTTGGTTCCTGAAACACCTGCGCAAATTAAGCGGTTTAAGGCCGCAAAAAAACGCAAAGAGATTCGTCTTCACGGTTGTGAATGTCACGATGAAAAACCCTGTTAGGGGTTTTTCTATAATTCAGATTCGATGAGTGCTTGAAGCTCTTTGTAACCAAATTTGAGCAGAGGTTTTCCGTTGACAAAAAACTCAGGGGTTGCTTTAACACCGAGTGTTTTTACATCAGCAATATCTTGCGCAATGAGTGCTTCAATTTCTGGTTTTTTCATATCCTCTTTAATCTTTTCAATATCGACACCCGCTTCAGGTAGAAACGCCCAAATTAAACCAATATTTGGAGTGTGGTGACTTGCCCATTTGTCTTGATATTTGTAGATGACACCTAAGGTCTCTAAATATTTTCCTTGCAAACGAGCCGCTTCTAGCATGGCAACGACCACAGAAGAGTCTTTATGAAAAGGGGCATAACGTAAAACCAATTTAATTTTATCAGGATGTTGCTTCATTATGTTCTTTACAAATGGGTAAAAATTTCGACACGTTTCACACGCAGGGTCAAAAAACTCTACAATAGTGGTTTTGGCATTGGGATTTCCCAAAACAAAGGCATGAGGGCGAATAAGTGCTACTGTTTTTTCATCTTTGAGACTATGATCAGCGTTTTGATAAACATAGCTTCCTGCAAAATAGAGTCCCACAAGCGCTATAAATGTACTAATAATTATCCACTGTTTTTTCATTTTGTATCCTTTCTTTTAAGGCAAAGTAGTAAAATAAAAAGGAGTGCAAATGCACTTAACGATAAAAATTGAATGCTAATAAAACCAAACCAATTGATGTATTCACTGGTGCACGAAACACCTTGTGTACAAGGCGCAGCACTCTCTGGAAGTATACCCCATGAGAGAAGGTTATGGTAGAGGGCAAAAAAGAGTCCGATGAACACTAAAGGCATAGCGTATTTAAAGACATTTTTGTCATTTGAAAAAAGTGCTATAAGGAAAATGAGCACTAAAGGATACATACAAATACGTTGATACCAACACATCACGCAGGGTGGGAAAAGCATCACTTCGCTAAAGAAGAGACTTCCTAGTGTTGAAATCATTGCTATTAGCCAACTCGCAAAAAGAATGAGCCATGTTTGTTGTGAAGAAGAAGGGGTCATGTGTTGCTCCAAATTTTAATCCGTCCTAAAAGGAAGGTATTGTAAAATAAAAGTATCAATGAATTATTAATAAAACTAATAAAGGAATCATGTGAGAGCGTTAATTAGTGTCAGCGATAAAACGGGTATTGTCGAGTTTGCAACAGAGTTGGTAGGGCTTGGTTTTGAAATTATTTCAACGGGTGGAACATACAAGCTTTTAAAAGAAGAGGGCATTTGTGCACTTGAAATTTCAGAAGTGACAAAATTTCCAGAGATGTTTGATGGCAGGGTTAAAACGCTTAATCCAATGATTCACGGTGGTATCTTGCACCGAAGAGATGTACCTTTACATGTAAAAACAGCGCAAGAACATGGCATTGAGGGAATTGAGCTTGTATGTGTCAATCTTTATCCGTTTAAAGAGACGATTGCAAAGACAGATGATTTTGATGAAATTATCGAAAATATCGACATCGGTGGCCCTGCGATGGTGCGAAGTGCGGCGAAAAACTTTAACGATGTAATGATTGTCACGGATGTTTTGGATTATGATGGCGTGATTGATGTGTTAAAATCTGGAAGTAATACCCTTGAATTTAGACGCTCTTTAATGATTAAAGCCTTCGAGCATACCGCAGCGTACGATAGCATGATTGCTAATTATATGAATCAGCGTTTTAGCGGGGGATTTGGTGAGAAACAGTTTATCGTAGGCACAAAGGCGTTTGATACCCGTTATGGTGAAAATCCACACCAAAAAGGAGCGTTGTATGAGTTTGATTATTTCTTTACGAATAACTTTAAAACCCTCAAAGGCGAAGCAAGCTTTAACAATATGACAGACATTAACGGAGCGGTTAAGATTGCGGCGTCCTTTGGGGATGCACCTGCTGTTTGTATCATTAAACATGCTAATCCATGCGGTTTTGCGATTGGTGAGAATTTGCTTGATAGTTACGTGAAAGCCTTAAAATGCGATCCTGTTTCGGCGTATGGTGGTGTGGTTGCGATTAATGGAACGTTAGATAAAGCCTTAGCTGAGAAAATCAATGAAATTTTTGTGGAAGTCATCATTGCGGCGAACGTCGATGAAGAGGCTTTGGCGGTTTTTGAAAGTAAGAAACGCATTAAAATCTTTACGCAAGAGAGCAAATATTTAGTGTTGAGCGAAGATGCGTACGATTTTAAACATGTGGATGGTGGTTTTGTGTTTCAAGAGAGTGACATGGTACATGATGAAGAGATTACACAGGCGAAGTGTTTGACCACCCGTCAAGCCTCTAAACAAGAGATGAGTGACCTTGAAATCGCCTATAAAGTAGCGAGTTTGACCAAGTCTAACTGTGTGGTTTATGTCAAAGATAGCGCCATGGTTGCGATTGGTATGGGTATGACCAGTCGTGTGGATGCTGCCAAAGCAGCGCTAAGAAAAGCAGAAGATATGGGTATTGATGTGAGCGGTGCTGCACTTGCGAGTGAAGCATTTTTTCCTTTCCGTGATAGCATTGATGCCGCGGCCGCTGCGGGTGTGAAAGCGATTATTGAACCAGGTGGAAGTATTAGGGATGATGAGGTGATTGCTGCTGCAAATGAGCATGGCATGGCGCTTTATTTTACAGGTGTGAGACACTTTTTACACTAAAAACTTCTTTAGAAGCCCCTTTTGTGGGCTTCTTCTTCAATTCAGACACTTTTACTCTTTTTCTTGATGTAGATTAAGGAAATCCCTCTCATCTTGCACTATAGTTTCATCAAATGATTAAACAAGGATGAAACTATGACACCTATTTCTTTACATGTAAACGATGCTACGGTTCCTTTTGTAACGTACACGCAGGATGGTATTGAGTATATTGAGTTTGATACTTCTATGTGTATTCCCCCTGAACCGATGGTGAATGCGATGTTGGCACTAGAGCTTTTAGACGCACCGAGCAAAAAAGTCGTGATGATTAACCATCGCTCTCCTGTGGGACTTTTAGCCAAAGTGAGTGATTTTTATACGATTGATGTCACCGAACTTGAAGGGGGAAAACAAAAATTGGTTTTCTCCTATAAAGAGGGTGTAAGTGACAAGGCTGATTTAAGTCAAAAGCATTGTGCGGGGTGAGCCAATGAAAGTCTCACTTGCCACAGAAATGGCACCGCCTTTTGTTTTAGTAGCACATTTTTTTATCGCGGGGATTGTTTTTCTTATCTTCAGTGGACTTTTGATTTTGGGCATGGGGTCTGATATCTTAGGCTCTATGGTCTCCTCATCGTTAGCGGCATTTTCACACCTCTATTTGTTAGGGTTTGTGATGATGATTATCTTTGGGGCGATGTATCAGCTTTTGCCTGTGGTGCTTGAAGCGCCTATCTTTTCGAAAGATTTTGCGTATGTGCAGTTTTACATGTACGTGTTGGGTCTTTCATTAATGGTGAGTGGATTTTACGTTGATGCCTTGCATCTGCTCATTCCTTATGGTGCGGTGATTACCTATCTTGCGATGCTGATTTTTTGTGTCAATGTGTTTATCACCTTTTATCGGTTGGAAGTGATGAGCGTAGTTGGGTGGTTTTTATTGATTGCCACCTTGTTTCTTTTTATCTCTGTGAGTTTAGGTCTTGTAATAGGCTTGACCCTTGGGCATGGACTCTTTGAAATAGATATTGATGCGTGGATTAAAGCCCATGTACTTGGAACCTTAGGTGGCTTTGTCATGATGATTGTTATGGGGGTTTCGATGGTTTTAATCCCTATGTTTTCACTCTCTCATAGTTTTAAAGATAGTTGGATTAAAGCAGCCCTTGGTATCTACCCTTTAGGTCTTGCTTTGGGTATGGCAACCTTTGTCTTTGGCTTAGGGGAGAGTTTTAAGTTTTTAGCAACCTTGCTGATGTTTGTGGGGCTTGGTTTGTATGTGATTCAAATGGGCATCATCTTAAAGCAGAGGGTGCGTAAGCAGAATGATTATTGGGTGAAAAATATCGTGTTTGCATGGATGGCACTCAGCCTTAGTGTGCTAAGTTTGGTGCTTTATATGGTTCAAGGAGATGAGTTTTTAGCCATTCTCACAGGAGTGCTTTTCTTCTTTGGTTTTTTACTTTCGTTTATTGTCGGGCATATTTATAAGATTTTGCCATTTTTGATTTGGTATGAGAAATTTTCACCGTTGGTGGGAAAGCAAAAAGTGCCTTTACTTCATCAAATGGTGCATACAAAAATAGCCGACACTCAAACGTATCTATTATTTTTAGCGGTGATAATTCAAGCGGTGGGTGTTGTGATGCAAATACCAACACTCTTTTTCGTAGGAAGTGTTACATTGATTGTATCATTGATATTGGTAGCCTTTAATGCGTTTTATGCGTTTAATTTTAAAATGAAGGAGAATTCAAAATGATTACAGAAGAACAGGTATATGAAGCGATTTCAACCGTCATTGACCCAGAAGTTGGGTTTGATATTGTCTCTTTGGGACTGATTTATGGGGTAAAAGTGGATGCGGAAAATAATGTTCATGTGACCATGACGCTCTCTACCAAAGGATGCCCTTTGCATGAACTGATTCAGCAGTGGACAAAAGAATCGGTCTTAAAACTTGAAGGAGTTCGTTCATGCGAAATAGAATTGGTGTGGGAACCTGCATGGAATATTGGTATGGCAAGTGAACAGGTAAAAAAGGAACTATGTGGCTAAAGAGTGTCTTTTTTAGAAAGGTTTAAATTTTGCCTCAGCTATTGCTACTATAATAAATCAAGTTTACAAAAAGAGTTGTGTATAGAGGAGTTTTTATGATAGCAATGGGTGTTAAAATATCTTTACATGTAAAGAGATCTGTGTGATGCAAAAAGGCATTGGTGTTAAAATAGGCTTGACGCTTATTCCTTTGTTGTTGATTTGTTTTAGTGTGCTGCAATTTTTCATTGTTGGGGAGTTTAAAAAATCTTCCCAACTTCAAAGTGAAAACAACCTCGATTTGCTCAGTCAGTCTGTTTTTCAAACGGTGCGAGCTACGATGAACCTAGGCGATAGAGCATTGATTGAGAAGTCTTTGCAGGATGCGGGGCAGATGAAGGGCATTAAAGAGCTCAAAATTCATCAGTCTTTAGCGGTCATTGAGACGTTTGGTATAGAAACAAAACCTTCCAATGATGAAGCCATCGTTTCTATCTTCAAAAATCCCCACCCTCGCAATATCGAACTTGATGATGCACAGGGTCATCGTTTACGGCTTTTAAAGCCGTTGATTGCCGAAAAAGATTGTCTTACTTGTCATCCAACCTCAAAAGAGGGTGATGTTTTAGGTGTGATGGATATGACTTTTTCGTTTGAGGCGATTGATGGCTATATTTCTCAAATTAGTTGGAAATTGGTGAGTATTTTTGCAATCTCACTTTTAGTCACTTCGGTTTTAATTATGCTAGTACTTAAACGTGTCGTAGGAAATCCATTGATGCTTTTACGAGAGCGAGTAAGGGATTTAAGTGGAGGCAATGGCGATTTAAGAGCAAGGCTTAATATTCAAAGCAAAGATGAGATGGGTGATATTGCTCGTTTTATCAATCTTTTTATTGAAAAAATTCACTCGATTATCGTAACATCTCAGGGCATCTCTCAAAACGTTGAACATACTGGGGAGACGTTGAATATCAATGCAACAAATTTCTCTAAAAGTGTGGTAGAACAAGCCCATCAAATTGAGATGTCTTTTGATTTGATGAAACATATTGAGCAAAATCTTGATGAGTCAAAACGCTTAGCTATGAATACGGTTGATGATAATAGTACTTCTTTTAGTGTATTAGAAGCCATGAGTTTTTCTTTAAATGATGTGGTTCAAAAAATTAATGATGCCAGTGAAAATGAGCAAGAAATGGCTCAGCAAGTGCAAAGTGTTGTTTCTCAAACCAATCAGATTAAATCTATTTTAGCCATGATTAAAGAGATAGCCGATCAAACCAATCTTTTAGCCTTAAATGCTGCCATTGAAGCCGCAAGAGCAGGTGAGCATGGGCGTGGATTTTCTGTGGTAGCTGATGAAGTGCGAAAATTAGCTGAGAGAACTCAAAAATCATTGGCGGAGATTGATGTAACCATTAGTGTAATTGTGCAAGGTGTGACACAATTAAGTGATCATATGGAGCATAACGCACACAATATTCATGATATTTCTAACAGCGCATGTAAAGTAGAAGAAGAGACGCAAGAGACTAAAAAACGTACCTTAGAGTCTATGGAAGATGCTAAAAAAGCTTCGCAAAAAGTGCTGGAAATTGCTTCTATGACAACACAGATGATGGAACAAATGAAAAAAACATTGGGACTTTCTCACAACAATGAGAAAATTGCCGAAGAGTTGGCTCAAATTTCTCAAGTGATGTTGCAAAATTCTCATACACTTGATACAACGCTTTCAAGCTTTAAAGTGTGATGCAAAGGGCAGTTAAGCCTTTTGCATCATCTCTACTTTTTCTTCAATCAGCAGTAATTCTTCAATGAGAGGCTCCAAAGAAGCCTCTTTTTCTTCGAGTGTTTTTGAGAGCTGTGTGAGTCCAATATTTTGGTAACACGCTGGATTTGAAAGGCAGGCTTTAATCTCTTGGATTTCATCTTCTAAGGTTTGAATCTGCAAGGGAAGTGTTTCAAGCAGACGTTGCTCTTTGTAGCTCAGTTTTGTGGGTGGTGTCTCTTTGGTTTTTTGTGTTTTTGGCTCTTCTTTTGGGGTGTATTCAGATGTTTCCATCATCTCCAACTCTTTAATCTCTTTTTCAATCTCTAAATATTCGCTGTAGCCTTGATAACTCTCTTCTACAATGCCTTCGCCTTTAAAAACATAGAGTTTTTGGGCTATTTTATCGACAAAATAACGGTCGTGACTCACAAAAATGACCGCTCCATTAAAACTTTGAATGTACTCTTCTAAAATGTTAATCGTTGGAATATCCAAATCATTGGTCGGCTCATCCAAAATAAGACAATCCACTTCTTGCGCAAAAAGGAGCGCTAAAGCGACACGATTTTTCTCACCACCGCTTAGTACACCCACTTTTTTGTTTAAATCTTCTTTGGGAAAGAGAAAGTTTTTGAGGTAACCAAAAACGTGCATATTTTTGCCCTTAACATCAACCCTATCACCACCATTAGGACAAAAAGTTTCAATGAGGTCTTTGTTTTCATCCAGCATAGAGCGTTGTTGGTCAAAGTAGCCAATTTTGAAATCACCTTTATTGAAAACACCGCTATCCACACTTAAATCCCCAAGGAGAATTTTTAAGAGTGTTGATTTTCCCGCTCCATTTTTCCCCACAATCGCAATACGGTCTTTTTGTAAAATACGGGTTGTAAAATCATGAATGAGAAGTTTATCGCCAAGTTTCTTCTGGATATTGTACATTTCAAAGAGCATTTTTTGTTTGTTTAGGATTTTTTCACCGTTAAAATTATGCTTTTCTCTCTCCAGTTCTAGTTTAAGTTTTTTCACCAACGAAGGATTTTTTTTCGCATTTTCACGCAGTTCAAATACACGCTGTTTTCGACCTTCATTGCGTTTAAGCCGTGCTTTGACGCCACGACGCAACCACTCTTCTTCGCCTTTGAGGTATTTGAGAAGATTTTCATGCTGTTTTTGAAGGGAGAGAATTAAAAGCTCTTTACATGTAAGATAATTTTCATATCCTCCCTCAAAGCTACGCAAACTTCCCTCATCAATTTCAATCGTTCGAGTCGCCAAATGGTCGATAAAATAACGATCGTGCGAGATAAAAAGCAGGGTGAATTTTCCCTTTAAAATCATCTCTTCTAAAAACTCAACCATGTAAACATCCAAATGGTTGGTTGGCTCATCCAACAATAAAATATCGGGCTTTTGCAAGATAAGCCCAGCTAGGGTCACACGGCGTTGTTCTCCTCCGCTGAGTAGATTGACATCGCTATTTTCAAACTGTTTGAGATCAAACTCTTGTAAGACTTTTTCAATTTTTTCATCCAAACTCCATGCGTCGTGCATATCTAAAAACGTGGCAAGGTGGCTTTGTTCGTGTAAAAGGGCGTCATTGTGAAAGTTTGATTCAAGCAGTGTTAAAATTTCATCGTAGCGAAGTTTGGCGTTTTTAAGCTCTTTTAATTCCTCTTCAATCGCCTCTTTGACATTCATACCCTCTTTAAAACGGGGCGTTTGGTCTAACATACCGACTTTAATATTTTTTTGCAAAATCCTTCGTCCCTCATCGGCTTCTAAAATGCCATAAACGATTTTCATGAGGGTCGATTTTCCGCCACCATTTTTTCCAATAATCGCTACACGCTCTCCTTCGTGGAGTGAAAAGTCAACATTGGTTAAAATTTTTTGTGTTTCGTATGCTTTGTGTATTCCAATTAAATCTAACAGTGCCAAAGCGTTGCCTCATTTCATTTTTTGGGCGTATTATACCATGATGTTTTAGTGCACGAAAAGAGGAGGGAATGTCTATCACATTCCCTAAAAGCAAAGGATTTAAGAGCGGAATTGGTTGAGTTTGAGGTTGAGATTTTCAGCCAATTTAGAGAGGTGGTCTGCTGCGGAAGCTATCTCTTCAACGCTTCTAGCGTTTTCACTAGTAATCGCATTGATAGTGTTTACCATGTTTACGATTTTATCGGTGTCTTGGGCTATTTTTTGCGAGTTGTTTGCGCTAATGGTAACACTTTGAACACTGGTTTGCATGACTTCGGTTGTTCCTACGATGGTTTTTTCAACGCCACTTGAAACGGTGGAGAGTCTTTGGATATTTTTGGCATTTTTATTCATCTGCTCTGAGGAATCAACAATAGCTTGGACAATGACATTAATGGTCGCATTAATTTCTGTCAAAGAGGATTGTGTACGTTCTGCTAACTTTCGCACTTCATCGGCAACAACGGCAAAACCACGTCCATGTTCACCTGCTCGTGCGGCTTCAATGGCGGCATTGAGTGCTAGAAGGTTGGTTTGGTCAGCAATGTCGGAGATGACGGTGAGGATTTGTTTGACTTGTTCAGCATCGTGGCTCATTTATTCTAATTTTTGGGCGAGAATGCTTTGCTCATTGCTTGCAGATTCAACTTCGTTACGAAGGGAAATAACCTCGTTTTTAGCGTAATCCAAACGATTTTCTGCCTGAGAAATTTCCTCTTTCATACTTTCAGAGAGTTTACTCGTCTCTTGTACAAAGATTTTAATGGTTGCAATCTCTGAAATGGTATTGGAAACAATGGTTGAGCTTTGCTCCGCATTACGTCCAATTTGCATACTCGTGGTGCTGAGTTCATGGGAAACCGAAGCATTTTCATTGGAAGAGTGTTTAGCATCGACGATGGTGTGCTCTAGAGCTTCAACTAAGTGGTTAAAACTATCGACGATTTCTCTGATTTAATTGGTTTTGTTATAAACAATACGGAATTTTAACTCTTTTTTCTCAACAAAATGGGTGATGCTATCTCGAATGAGATGAACGCCTTCTAAAATATTTTTACGAATCATATGCCCAATGACAATACAGGAAAGTAAAACAGCAAGGGAGAGAAAAATCATCATAGTGTTTGCATTGTCTTTGATGGAAGCGGCATCTTTTGCTTCGTGTTGGGCAATCTCTTGGTTAAAGGTCATATGTTTATCTAACGCTTAGGTAAAAGCCAATAAAGAAGGGCGATTAGCATTAAGCATTTTAGTGGCTTCTTGATTTTTGTTCTCAGAGGAGAGTTTCATAATATTTTCTAAAATGGTATAAGCTTTGGCAAGAGCTTCTTTATCTTTGATCAGAAAGGCTTTATCTTCATCATTGGAGAGCATGGTTTCATACGTGCTTAAACTTTTATCAATATTTTGTTTGACTTTTTGAATCGCTTCTTCTGATTTCTTCATGCTTTGCGTATCTTCCGTGGAAATATGCTCCCAAATATTAAGGCGTAAGCGATAACCATTTTGCATCACTTCATTGAGCAGATGAATACTTGGCAAAGAATTAACATTGGCGTAGTTTGTCTCCTCATAAACCGTATTCATTTTTGTAAATCCTATGAAAAAGACACCTGAAATACCTAATAACATGATAAAAATCATCATGTACAACTGTTTTGAAGGATTCATAATAACCCTTTTTGTATTGAAAAATAGGATTCTAATCTAATAATCCTAATAAATTTATAAATCTAAGTCTTTACATGTAAAAAGGTTTAGATTTGACTTTATTTCTCGTCGCATTATAATCTTCGATTGTTGTATATGCGTTACATGTATTTATGAAATATTGAAGAAAAATTGCTATGATTGCAAGCAATTGTTTTTAAAAGGATGTGTGTGTGATGATTTGGATAATACTCGTGTTGTATATAGCGTACAGTGGTATCAAAATATATGCGGCAATGGCCGAGATGGGTTATATTTTAGAGGCTAAAAAGTGGAAACCTGTTATTCTCTCTGCTCAAAATTATGAAAAAGCAGCTGCGTATAAAATTGCAGTACAAAAATTTACCATTTTAAGTACTTTGTATGATACGGTGGTTTTTGTAGGTTGGATACTCTTTGGGCTTTCGTATTTAAGTGCGTATGGTATGTTTGAAAATACATTGATGCATTCTGTTATGCTTATCATGCTTTTTATTGCCATAAACTATGTTTTAATGCTCCCTTTTGAGCTGTATCAAACGTTTGGTTTAGATAAAAAATTTGGTTTTTCTACCATTGATTTTAGAACATTTTTCTTTGATCAGATAAAATCAGCTTTGATGTTTATCCTCTTTGGTGGTGCTTTTTTTTGGGCGATGAGTGCGATTATCGCAAGTTTTAACTATTGGTGGCTTTATGGATTTTTATTTTCATTGGGTGTGATTTTATTTATTAATATGATTTATCCTATTGTCATTGTCCCTTTGTTTAATAAACTAACTCCCTTGGAAGATGAGCATTTGAAAAATTCTATCGAAACGTTATTAAGGGAAGCGGGGCTTAAAAGCAGTGGAGTATTTAGTTTAGATGCAAGTAAGCGTGACAATCGTTTGAATGCTTATTTTGGAGGCTTAGGAAGTTCAAAGCGTGTGGTCTTATTTGATACCTTAATTGCAAAACTTGAGAAACACGAACTTTTAGCGGTTTTAGGGCATGAGTTGGGACATTTTAAACACAAAGATATTTTAAAAAATATTGCTTCTAGTGCTTTGATGCTTTTTATTATGTTTGCACTCTTTGGCAATCTTCCTCAAAGCCTTTTTGAATCTTTACATGTAAAGAAAGAAGCATTTAGCATTATGGTTTTATTTTTACTCTTTTCACCGCTTATTTCCTTTATTCTTATGCCTTTATTTGGCTTAATGAGTCGTTATAATGAGTACAGAGCAGATGAATATGGCAGTATGTGTGAAAGTAAAGAGGCATTATGTTCTGCATTGGTCAAACTTGCAGATGAAAATAAAAGTTTTCCTTTTTCGCACCCTTTAAGCATTGCACTTTATTTTACTCATCCACCTTTAACGCAACGTTTAGAAAAATTAGGAATGCGTTTTTCAAAGGAAGATCATTGAAAATTAAAGAGTGTTTGTCTTTGGGCGTAGCGTGTTTAAAAGAGGTGACACAGATTCCTCAAAAAGAGACGATGTTGTTATTGGGTGAATTATTAGGTAAAGAGATGAGCTGGATAGTTTCACACGGTGATGATGATATAAGCCTTAATGAATGGTTTTATAGCGCACTCAAGCGTCGTGCAAATCATGAACCTTTGGAGTATATTTTAGGGCGTGCTTCCTTTTATGACAGAGAATTTGATGTGGATTCTCGGGTGTTAATTCCACGACCTGAGACAGAAATTTTAGTGGATAAGGCGTTGGAACTTGCAAAATGTTTGCCAAAAGAGGCGCATATTGTAGAGATTGGATGTGGTAGTGGGATTGTGAGTATTATGCTTGCTTTGATGCTTCCTCATATAAAAATAACCGCAGTTGATCTTTCCAGTGATGCTTTACATGTAAGCCAGAAAAATGCTTTGAAACACGGTGTTTATGAGAGGATTGGTTTTGTACAGGGAAGTTATTTGGATGGAGTCAATGAACCCATAGATATGATTGTCTCTAATCCTCCTTATATTGCAAAAGATGAGCCTTTAGGAAAAGGACTTGCTTTTGAGCCTTCTTTGGCACTTTTTGGTGGGTTTAAAGGTGATGAGATGTTGCGTCATATTATTGATTTGTTTATGGGTCAAAAGGTTAAAATGTTGGTGTGTGAAATGGGATACGATCAAAAATTACCATTGCAAGAGTATTGCATTCAACATGGACTGAACCCTACATTTTACAAAGATTTAGCAGGGCTAGATCGTGGTTTTTTTATTCAGGAGAAGCAATGAAAAGTTTTACATTACTCTATTTAGGTTTTTTAGGGATTGCTATTGGTGTGGAAATAGCCGCAGGTGCATTGGTCGCGCCTATTATTTTTTTCCCACAAAAGTATTTGGGTGAGGGTGTATTAACTCATTTTCAAAGTGGCATTTTAATGACACAGGTTTTTTTAAAGATGAATATTCTCATTGGTTTTGTAGCTCTTTATAGTATTATTTATGAAGTGCAAGTCATGATGGCACGCAAAAATAATGACTTTTTTTCATTAACTTTATCGCTTGGTATTCTTGTTTTTACAGGGCTTTTCCTTTTTTATTACACTCCATTTATTGTTCATGCCCAGCAATTAGGAGCAGAGCATACTGCAACACAAGCATTTTCTACGATGCACAAGCAGAGTGAATGGGTGATTAAAGTTTTAATGCTCACACAAGTAGTACTTTTTATAAGAAGAGGATGGTTGTTGCATACAAAATAGATAAGAAGCAAAAGCTTCTTATCGTTTAAGAGGGAAGGATAGGGAAGAAGAATTAATCCATTTGATGTCGAATGAACGTTGGAATATCAAGATAATCATCTTGACCCTCATATCCGCCACTGACTTTTTTCATACGTAAAATACGTTCTTTTTTGATTGCTTCTTGATTGCTATTGAGCATTTTAAGCTCTTTTGCTTCTGCTTTATTTTCAAATCCTGTTGCAACAATGGTTACTTTTACACTGTTCTCAGGCATATTGGCATCGGTGGTTGTACCAAAAATAACATCCGCGTCTTCATCTGCACAATCCATAATAAGTCCCATAGCAGAGCTAATTTCATTAAGAGGATATGTTGGTGGAAGTTGGAAATGAACAAGAACACCTAATGCTCCATTGATAGACATATTATCAAGTAATGGAGATTCAATCGCACTTTTAATCGCTTCAACCGCAGCGTCTTCACCTGTACTTTCACCAATACCCATAAGTGCCATACCTCGATGACTCATAACCGTTTGTACGTCTGCAAAGTCAACGTTAATATCGCTTTGACCAGAAGAAAGCACCACTAAACTCATACCGCCAACTGCACGGCTTAGAACGTCATCAACAATTTTAAAACTGTCTTTAATACCAAATTTTGAATCAACAATAGAAAGCAGTTTGTCATTAGGAATGATAACAATAGAATCACTCTCTTTTCTTAGCTCATTAATACCAATATCTGCAAGTTTCGCTCTTTTTTTACCTTCAAATAAAAATGGACGTGTAACAACGGCAACAGTTAAAGCCCCAATTTCTTTGGCTGCTTGCGCAACAACAGGTGCTGCTCCTGTTCCTGTTCCCCCACCAAAACCAGAGGCGATAAACACAATATCTGCTTTTTCTAAAGAGCTTTTAATTTCTTCATAACTTTCCAATGCAGATTCACGACCTACATCTGGGCGCATACCTGCACCCAATCCTTTGCGACCTAGTTGGATTTTTGTTTTTGCCAAACAGTGTTCAAGGGCTTGTGCGTCAGTATTTGCAGCAATGAGCTCAATCCCATTGACTCCTTCGCGTACCATGTGGTTAATCATATTTCCACCGCCACCGCCAACACCGATAACTTTGATTTTAGCGCCATAAACACATTTTGATTCTTCTATGCTAAATCCGTTCATCCCTCTTACCCCTCTTAAAATAATTGTGTTAATCTATTCCATAGTTTAGAACCAAAGCCCTCACTATGTTCTTCTTGGATATTTGCAAGATCTTTAAGTTTTTCCTTTGCATTATCCGCTGGAAGTGCTGCTATATCATTTTCATTGACGTTGTCATTTTCCTCATCAAAGAGTGTCTCTTGATGATGATGGCGACTTGGTTCAATACTTTCTTCTTTATAACGTAATTTTTTATTGGAATCAATTTCATACGGTGTGAAATGACCACCACCGTATAAGATTAAGCCAATAGCTGTTGCATAGCTAGGATCTCTAAGTGTTTCAAAAAGCCCATCTATCTCTTTTGGTTTAGCAACCCTAATAGGCATGTTATCAAAAATAGCAGAAGCTAATTCTCGAATGCCTTCTAGTTTTGTCATGCCACCTGTTAAAACAACACCCGCCCCAATTTGTTCTTTAAAGCCACTATCTTCTAGTGCTTTTGCTAAAATCATTAAGGTTTCTTCCACTCGAACATAAATAACATTAGAAACAATATTTAGTGATACTTCATGGGTCGAACCATCATCTCCAATAATAGGAAGTTCTATTAAATCATTGGAATTATTTTTAAGCGAACCATAATTGAGTTTAATCTCTTCAGCCGCACTGAGTGGTGTATGTAATGCTGTTGATAAATCATTGGTAATATTTAAAGAGCCTACACCCAAATAATCATTGAATCGCATTGAATTGCCTGCATGAATCATAATGTCACATGTTGCGCCACCCATATCAATGACCGCAACGCCGAGTTCTCTTTCATCATGATTTAAAACAGAAATAGCAGAAGCATAACCACCTAAAACAATGTTATCAATTTCAACACCTGCTAATTTAACAGCTTTTTTGAGATTGCTGAGTGAAGATTTTTGTGCAGTAATAATGTGTACTTGAACTTCAAGACGTGCCCCATTCATCCCTAGTGGGTCTTCAATAAATTCTTGATCATCTACTTTAAAGTTATAAGGGAGGACATGAAGTTTTTCATATTCATTGGGAATGTTCGCATTATGGTCTGCCATTTGCATGGCACGATTAATCTCTTTAATACCAATATCACGGTTGGGAATATTAACAATGCCACTACTATCAACGCTTTTTGTATAGGCACCCGAGATAGAAACGACGACTTTCTCGTACTGTGTACCAGCTACGCGTTTTGCATCATTGAGTGCACTGCGAATAGATTTTGATGCAAGGTCAATATTGGTAATAATACCTTTTTTAAGACCTTGAGATTTTGAAATCCCTGCTCCTAAGACTTTAATGTCACCATCATCGTTTTTTTGAGCAATAATAGCGCAAATCTTGGTTGAACCGATGTCAATACCTAAAATTGTAGTGCTCAACTATTTTCCTTTATAATATTGCTCGACCTTATAAATACCAGCGAGCTTTTTAATTAGATTTTGATTTAACTCTTTTTGTTTTACTTGTAAAACATTATCGCTAATCAAACTAACATATTGCTTAACTTTCTCATCATTAAGCAACTTTTGTTCCAAAACCTCGTATACAATGGCTTTCCCATCAATAATTTTATAACCTTTTTTTGAAGTGTTATCAAAAACGTGACCGAGAAACTCTGCACTTTTTGCTTCATTGAGTCCCGCAATAGATTTTACAGAATCTCTACTAACAAAGCCAATATCGTTACCCGTAAATTGTTCAAGTTTTGCTTCAGCTTTTTTCTGTAGCGCTGCATATTTAAGTTCGTCGAGTAAATTGCGGGTGGCCTCTTTTTTTGCTAACTCGTATGACATAGGCTCTGGAAATTTAATCTCTTTTACTTTAATCACAACGTAAGCATCTTTGATAATGACAGGTTTTAAAACTTCCTCTTTTGCTGCTATTTGAATTTTATCTATTGGAAATAAAGTATCGTCATCGTAAATAACTTTGGTTTCGGTGGCATTGACTTCACCTTTTTTAAAAGCAAGAAAACTTTCTAAAGCCCTTTTTTTATCATTTTTGAGTCTCAAATCAACGATTAGTTTTTCTTTAGCTTCATCAAAACTCATTAATTTTCCATCTTCATGTTTGTAGTTATGTTTTTCTTCTGCGTAGAAGCTTTCTAATGCTTTATCATCAAATTTTGTTTCAGAAGCAGGAAGGTTTAAAAGTTCAAGCGTGTAACTTTTTTTTGTTAAATAATTAGCTTTATTCTTTTCCCAATATTCTTTAATTGCTTCTTCATTCACACTAACTTCATTCGCATCTAACGTAATTGTATTGATAGCTAAGCGATCTTCCATAAAAAAAGCAGAGGTGAAAATTTCAATTTCTTTTGTAGAAGCGGGGAGTTTAAAAAAGTTTTCTAATTTTGTATATAAAATTTCTTTGGTTAATTCATGCTCATAATCATTGGGATTAATACGATTGGATTTGAGAATGGAATAATATAATTCTTTACTAAAGGTACCTTTTTCTTGAAAGTTTGGATTATTTCTAAGACGTTCAATGACATCTTCTTTACTCGCAAGAAGACCAAGTTCATCTGCATAATTAAGCAAGAGTGTTTGATTGATAAGGCTACTCATCACAATCTTATCTAAACCCATTTGTTCAGCTTGTTCTTGTGTTAATTGACCTTGAAGGAGATTGTTGTAAAAATTGTAGTGATTAGCGTAAGCAGATTGAAACTCTTGAACAGAGATAGTTCGATTACCAACTTTGGCAACAGAGGCAGCGCGATCTTTGTTTAAATCATAAGCACCCCATCCAACAAAACCAGCTCCTACAAACGCTATGGTACTAATCCAGATGGTGATTACCAAATATTTTTTATGACGTTGCATCCACGTAATCATTCTTGCCCTTTGTCAAACATTGTATTTTGATATAATTCTAACTATATTGTTATTAAATAACGATAAATTCGCTTCTATTCCCTAACAAAAAGGTGAAATTAGTTCATGAAAAAAGAGATAATAATTACAGAAGATTTAAAACATATTTGGCATCCATGTACCCAAATGAAAGACCATGAGACGCTCCCTCTTATTCCCATTAAGCGAGGAGAGGGTGTTTATTTATATGATTTTGACAATAACGCTTATATTGATGGTGTTAGTTCATGGTGGGTCAACCTTTTTGGGCATTGCAATCCGTACATTAATCAAAAAGTGAAAGAGCAAATTGACACGCTTGAGCATGTGATTTTTGCGGGATTTACGCACGAACCTATTGTAAGACTTTCACAACGATTGTGCGCGATTGCCCCTGAAGGATTGGAGAAGTGTTTTTATGCCGATAATGGCTCTAGTGCCATTGAAGTGGCACTTAAAATGAGCTTTCAATACCATAAAAACAGAGGTGAAAAACGTCCTTTTTTCGTCTCTCTAGCCAATAGTTATCATGGGGAGACCATTGGTGCTTTAGCCATAGGTGATGTCAAACTCTATAAAGAGATTTTTGAAGACATTTTACTTCAAACCCTGCAAGCGCCTGTGCCTAAGAATCAAAGTGAAGAAGCGGCTCGTGAGGCAGCGCTGGGACTTGAAAAAGTGTTTCGGGAGCATGAAGGAAAAATTGCTGCGTTTATTATTGAGCCCTTGGTACAGTGTGCGGGGGGAATGCATATGTACCATCCGCTTTACATCACACTCGCTCGCAAACTATGTGATAGCTATGATATTCATCTCATTGCCGATGAAATCGCTGTTGGCTTTGGAAGAACAGGGAAAATGTTTGCATGTGAGCATGCAGGTGTTAGTCCTGATTTTATGACACTCTCCAAGGGGCTAACGGGAGGTTATCTTCCTCTATCTGTTGTCTTAAGCACACAAAAAGTGTATGAGGCTTTTTATGGTGATTATGTAGAATTTAAAGCTTTTTTACACTCCCATAGTTACACAGGAAATCCTTTAGCGTGCGCTGCGGCTAATGCAACGCTGGATATTTTTGAGCACGAAGCTATTTTGGAAAAGAATGAGGAAAAAATTGCCTTTATTGCTGAGCAATTAGAGCGTTTTAAAGCACTTCCTAATGTACAAACTATTCGTCAAACAGGTATGATTGCAGCGGTTGAACTTAAAGAATACCCCATTGATTTTCGGGTCAATCTTAAAATTTTTGAGTATGCCATGAAAAAGGGAGTCATCCTTAGACCTTTGGGAAATATTGTCTATTTTATGCCCCCTTATGTTATTACATGTAAAGAGATTGAACGCATGATGGACGTGGCGTATGAGGCGATTGTAAGCCTTAATAGTTTATAATAAAGACATTTTAACGAAGGATTTTGCGTGAACATTCCCCATATTCCCGTGCTTTTAGAAGAGGTCAAAACGGCATTTTCTAGTATATCTGATGGCGTTATGATTGATTGTACGCTTGGATATGGCGGGCATAGTGAAGCACTTTTAGAACAAAATCCACATATACGGCTGATTGGATGCGACCAAGATGAAGAGGCTCTAGCGTTTAGCAAAAAGCGTTTGGAGCGTTTTGGTGATCGTGTTATGTTTCATCATGGTAATTTTGCCTCTGTGATCGAACAATACGCCCACTTACCCATTCGTGGCATCTTAGCGGATATTGGCGTCTCTTCTTTGCAACTCGATAAAAAAGAGCGTGGATTTGCCTTTGACTCAGAGGTGCTTGATATGCGGATGAATCCCACACAAACCCTCAGTGCGTATGAAGTAGTCAATCACTACACAAAAGAACAACTTGAATTTATTTTTAGAGAGTATGGCGAAATTCATGCGTATCAAACGATGGCACAGCTTATTTGTGAGGCACGTTTAAAGGCTCCAATACAAAGTGCCAAAGAACTCTCTAAAATTGCTCAGAAAGTACCCGCCAAAAAGAGTATTCATCCCTCAACGCTTCTGTTTCAGGCGATTCGCATTGAGGTCAATAACGAACTAGGGGTATTGACACAGCTCTTAGAAAGCATTCACAACGCTGGTTTTACGCAGTGTATCGTAGGGATTATTTCGTTTCATTCCTTAGAAGATCGCATTGTGAAACAGACCTTTAAACTTTGGAGTCAAAACTGTATCTGCCCGCCACACGTCATGCGTTGCTTATGTGGCAATAACCACGCTTTAGGAAAAATTATCAGTAAAAAGCCCATTGAGGCAACATCTTCTGAGCTTAAAAAAAATCCACGTAGCAGAAGTGCAAGGCTTCGTGTCTTTGAGATAAGAGGCTAGTATGGACGATAAAAACGAACTCTTAGAGCAGTACGATGCGGAGCAAAAGGTTGAAAAAAACCTTGATTTTCGTTTTTTACTTTTGGTTTATATGGTGATGGGTGTTGCTTTTTTGCTGGTTCTTCCCAAAATCTACATTAAAAATCAAATTTACTATATGAGCCGTGACATTGGAAAGCTTTACGGTGAATACTCTATCCTCAAAGAAGAGAACCGCGTTTTGAAACAAAATTTGGAAAATATGCGTTTTAAAAACCAAATTTTAGACACCATTTATATCGAATAATTCTGTTTACATGTAAAAGATTTTAGGAGCGTTTTATGCCACAAGAGATAGTAGTTTTGGTTGTTTTGGTTTGTTTTTTAGGGATAATAGTGGCTTTTGGCTTCTGGATGAAATCTTTGTTGACTGAAAAAGAACAGATGATCATTCAGTTGCAAACAAAGTATGAACATCTCAGTGCGGAAAATTTACGTTTAAACATGCATAACGCCAAACTAAACGCTGAGATAGAAGCGCAAAAAGAGGGCAATGCTAGACTTAAGTTGGATTTGGATGAGCAGGGTAAAAAGCTAGAGTTAAAGCTCAATGCTATTATGGAAACGCACCTAGAACACAAACTCCAAAAACTAGATACTGCCTCGACAAAATCGCTTGAAACGCTTCTAAAGCCCTTTAAAGAAAATCTCGATACCTTTAAAAAAAGTGTGGAAAACTCTCAAGAATCGAGCATCAAAAAGTTTGCAGAACTCTCCAAAGAGATAGAACTGGTCGCACGTGCTGGGATGAATATCTCCAAAGAGGCGGAAAATCTTACCAAAGCGCTTAAGGGCAAAAAACAAGCGCAAGGCAGTTGGGGTGAGATGATATTGGAGAGTGTTTTAGAGTACTCTGGGCTTATTAAAGGGGTGCATTACGAAACGCAAGAGAGTTACAAAGATGAAGAAGGGCGCACCAAACGCCCCGATGTGGTGATTAAATTGCCACAGGAGCGCACCATCATCATCGACTCAAAAGTCTCATTGAACAGTTACGATGAGCTGATTCGAGCGCAAAGTGATGAAGAGAAAAGCATCGCTTCTAAAGCGCTCTCTTTAGCGTTTCGTGAACACATTGACACGCTTGATAGCAAAGACTATGCGCATTATAAACAAGGAACGCTTCAATACGTTTTTATGTTTGTTCCCATCGAAGGAGCGTTTTCTGTGGCAATTCATGAAGACCCAAAACTCTACGAATATGCCTTGCGTAAACACATCGCCATCGTCAATCCTTCAACGTTGACCGTCTCTTTGCGTACCATTTATCTCTACTGGCAAAGTGAACAATCCAGCACTTTAGCTTCAAAACTTTTTGAAGAAGCAGGAAAAATGTACGACAAAATGGTGGGCTTTGCGGAGAGTTTTAAAAAAGTGGGAACACAGCTTCAAACGCTCAATAATAGTTATGAGAGTGCACATAAACAACTTAGCGAAGGAAGTGGAAATCTTCTAGGACGTGTGGAAAACTTAAAGCGTTTGGGTGCAAAAGCGACTAAAAATCTTAAAGATGCGAAAATCGAATATCAAGATTTTTCAACGGATATGGAGCTGATTGAAGAGAAATAACCTTTACATGTAAAGGTTATTTCTCGAATAAAATAGCAATATACCGCTTCGCCCACAATCCAAAAATAATAACCCACAATCCAGCCACACACAGTATCGCATGTAAGTAGCCATACTGAGGGAAAATACCCGCCACAATACGAATAAGCGTCATCAGTTGAATCAACCCAAAAAGTGTCACAGCATAGGCATCTGCTTTTGGGGTACGTCCTGAATGTCCCAAAATAACCCGTGTACCAAAGCCTATGAGAACGGTGGTAAAGTATCCTAAAGCTAAGGTATGCAGAGGGGATTTTTCAACATAGATGGGAGCACCCAAAAGGGCACTAAAATCATACACGACAAAGAGTCCAAATGCTACGGGTGCCCACCAAATGGAGAGAAACAGTACCCATAAAATAGCAGGCGCTTTGGTAAACGGTAAGCGCCATTTGATGAGTTCATAGGTAATGATACCAAATAAAAGTGCGTCAGCCACAAAGGCATTAATGTTCAATGCCTCAAGGATGATTTTCCCCAAAAGCCCTGCAAAAATGACGCCTAAAAAATACTTACTTTTATGAATGGTATACCCTGCAATGCTATTGGCGGCAAAAAAAGGCATCATTTTTTGTGAAACGACGAGTACAATAAAAAATGTGTAGAGGTAAAAACTGATACCCACAGCGAGAATGTAGGTTGGTATAAACGCATCTAGCATAAATAAAATCTGTCCTAAAGCGCCAAAGGCAAAAGCAAGGAGCATCCATGCGGTATCGGTTTTATTGCTCACGTTGCTCTGCGTATGAAAATCTCGTAATATAAAGCATAACTTAAGATACCCCAGCAAGATAATCCCCATAGGAAGCAGTACGGCTTTTTCCGAAATAAAACAAAGGAGCAAAAAGAGCAATCCTCCACCATTGATCATCCAAACAATGGGCAAATAAGCCTCTTTGGTGGCACTAGGCCTTGAGAGATAGCGTGGAAATGTCGTAAGTAAAAAGCCTGCGAAAAATTGCGTAAAGACAATGAAAAGTAGTGCGTACGCATGGTAGAGTCTAAGCGACGCTTCTACATGTAACATGCCTGCATAATGCAATCCTAAGAGTGCAATAAAAAGCACACCTTGCACCACGCCCGCAAAAAAGAAAATGCGGTGTGGTTGCGCTTGTAAATTCTCAAACGGTGTTGTTTGAGGGGCTTTTGGTGGGGTTAAACTACTGACAAAAACCACAACAACTCGCTCCCGCATTGCCTGCTTTTATGGCAGCTTCCAATGCCTCTTCATAGTTTGGTTCAGCGGTAATCTCTGGCACAATTTGTTTGTAAACAATTTTTCCATCTTTGCTGATAACAAAAATGGCTCTAGCACACAGGCCCTCAAGTGCACCATCTGCGATGAGAATACCGTAATTTCTCGCAAACGCTTTGTGCCTAAAATCACTGGTAACGCTTAAATTGGCAATGCCTGCAACATTGCAAAATTTAGCAGAGGAAAATGGCAAATCCATAGAGACAATGGTCGTATCAATCATCTCATGTTGTGCCACTTCTTGATTAAAACGTCTCGCTTCTGCATCGCACACAGGCGTGTCTAATGAGGGAACCGCAATAATGAGTTGCGCTTTATTTCCCTCTCCTCCAATGGTTTTTTCTTGTAAATCAGGCGTGACCACTTTGATGATGGGTGCGTTATTTCCCACCTCTTGAAAGTTTCCCTCAAGTTTAACGGGAGTCCCTTTTAGGGCTGTTTTATCGACTTTTGCTGTAAATATCATGCGAATCCTTTACATTGAAATGGTTTAATGAGAGCAATTTTATCTTATTAAAAAGAAAAAAACCTTGATTTAAGTCTAGGGTTTTATGCTATTTTGAAATATTTTTGATGCTGTGCTTTAAATAGCGCTAGAATGAGTCAAAATCTTTACATGTAAGAGGAAAACTCAAATGGAAAAGCAAAATGTTGTTTTATATACCGATGATTTTGGGCACGTGAGTTTGGAAGTTACTTTGGAGCATGAGACTCTTTGGCTCAATCAAGCTCAGATGGCTGAACTATTTGGCACAAAGCAACCAGCTATATCAAAGCATTTAAGCAATATTTTTAAATCAGGAGAATTGGATAAAAATTCAGTTCATTCCATTTTGGAATATACTGCCAACGATGGGAAAACATACGAAACATCGTTTTATAATTTAGACGCTGTGCTCTCTGTTGGATATAGGGTTAATTCTAAAAATGCAACGCAGTTTCGCATTTGGGCAAGTAAAATCCTCAAAGAGTATCTCATCAAAGGCTATGCCATCAACCACCAACGCATCAATGCTCAAAGCCTGAGTGAACTCACCGCTACGATGGAGCTTGTGCGAAAAAGCATCGAAACAAAAGAGCTGAGCAGTAACGAAGCCAAAGGGCTACTTGACATCATTAATAACTACGCAAAAACATGGGCATTGCTTCAAGGGTATGACTCAAATGCACTTCATGCGTTGCAAGGTACGTGTGAAAAACGGTTTGTTTTGGACTATGATGAGGCAAAACATGCTATTGGTGAGATTAAGAAAGATTTGATGGCAAAAGGCGATGCCACAGAACTTTTTGGCAATGAAAAAGCAGGAGAGTTCAAAGGTGCATTGCTCAATATCTATCAAACTTTTGGAGGTGTTGATTTACTCCCCAGCATCGAAGAAAAAGCGGCAAATTTGCTCTACTATGTCATTAAAGACCACGCTTTTTCAGATGGAAACAAACGCATCGGTTCGTTTCTCTTCATCCTCTTTTTACACAAAAATGGCATCGCCTACAAAGCAAATGGAGAACCAAAGATAAACGATAATGCTTTAGTTTCATTAGCACTTTTAGTCGCTTCAAGTGACTCTTCGCAAAAAGAGTTAATGGTAAGGCTCATCGTCAATCTTTTAAGTGAAACAGACTAAAACAATCTTTACATGTAAAGCTCTTTTGTTAGTCTATACTCTCAAACAACTCGGGTCGATACTCAAAGTGCATGGTATCGTAGTGATACCATCTGCCACCCCAGACAAAGCCATGTTTTTCAAAAATATCAATAATCTCTTTAGGAAATTCGTTGTGAAAGGTGTAGGTTTTATCCCATCGCCAGTAGCGTGAGTAGTGTGTTTCTAAGTCGATGGCGATGCCGTAGCTGTGTGCGCTAAGCCTTGAAGTGCCTGCAATTTTTCGGTAGTAATACGTTCCTGCTGGATTTGTAAGGTATTTCATATATTTTTCAGGCAATCGGTCAAGTTCGTCGGAGACTTTTTGCAGTTGTGCGCTTGCGTTTTCATTTTGGTTGAATTTGAGTTTTTTCCCACCGTGACTTGGTAGCCACACCACTTCAGTTAAGTTTTTTTCTATCTCTTTTTTACTCTCGCCATAAAGTTTTTTCAAAAACGCATCATTGCGAAAACGCCCTGGGTCGTCATTGAGGGAAGGGGGTGTGATGGGTGCAAAAGCGGGATACTTCCCAGTAAACATATCTTCGATGTCCGCATTTTCAAGTTTTTCATCAAAGCTTTTCTCTTTTTTATCATCATACGCAAGGCTGCTTCCATCCATAAAATAGACGCTGTTGTCTTTAATATTTTTAATACTAGGGTATTTGTATACGAGGTTATGGCTTGTTGTTTTTGTAGGTTTAGTGATACCCTCTACACGGTTGATAAGCAGTCCCGCTTCTGGCACATTGGGTTGATTTCCCCCCACGTACAAATCAGTAATAACCGCTTTGCCGATGATGTTTCGTCCCTCTTTTCCATCTTCTAAAGTACGGACACCCCAGACGTTGTGCATGACAAGAGGTTTACCTTCAAATTCACCTGCGTAGAGCATAATGTGACCTTTGAGGTAGATAAGACTTAAAAAGGCTATACCGTTTTTTAAGATCATGGCTTCTTTTTCCTTTGGTGACAAATCTTTAAGAGAGAGATACTCTCCAAAACTTTTTTGTGCTGCAGAATTTCTGGGTATCCACACCCCAAAAGGGGCTAGAAAATCACGTGTCATGGCAGAGCAATCACGATTTTGCAGGTAACCTCCCCAACCGTATTTTTCGCCTAAGAGGGTTGAAGAGAGTTGTTCTACATTCTCTTTTGAAAAGGCTATGGGCGAGGGTTTGGCAAAGCTTTTTGGAACAAAAAGGGTTATTTTATGGGCTTTGTCGGTCATGTTTTTGGCAAAAATGAAGGCATGGTAAAAGTTCTCATCTTCCCCTTCAATAGGAAAAAGTGCGCCCACTTTGGCGTAGTTTATAAAGTGTTGTTTGGCATTGTACAAAGGAACATGGTCTTTTATAATCGCAACTTTGGGTGCGTTAATAACGGCTGTGCGCTCTATGGCGTCAAGCCAAACAAAACTGTGACTAGGAACCCACCCTGCGGCAAAAGAGCTCTCCACATATGCCCACGCTCCATCTTGGGAGTAGTGCGAGACAAAAATGGGCTCTGCAATGTGAATTTGCGAGGTTTGCAAATAATCAAACGGATACCCCTCTCCTGGAAGGGTGGTTTTTTTAAAAAAAGGTTTGTGGGTTGGGAGGGAGCGCATTTGCTCGTTTTGCGTCATCATAGCATAAGCATTGACGCTACCATAGGCTTCAAAGTTGGTACTTTTAATGAGCGTGTCTATCTCTTCATCGCCGATCAGCTGTAAATTTTCACCGTAGTAGCGCCCTTTTATACCATACGATTTATTTGCCCATGAGGCGTCTTCTTTTTTATGTGTTAAATGCGTTTTAAACCACGGTTTATAGTAACGGTAGGTGAAATCTTCTTGAGCAATAGTGTGTGGTGCAATGCTTTGCGTTAATGCATCTACCCGTTGCGGATAAAGAAGCATCGCTTTGGAATCTCTACTGAGTATAGAGGGTGTTTGGCTCTGCTCTTTAATGGCACAACCACTGAGCAAAAGAAGGTTACATGTAAAAAGAAATAGCATGCGGTATTGCACGGTTTACCCCTTTATTTTGGTACGTGCTATAATAGCAAAAACAACTTAGGATACCCATTGAGCCTTTCATTAAAACTCATTGAAATTTTACAAACACGCCATGTGTTGCTGACAGGCGGTGCGGGTGTTGGCAAGAGCTATCTTGTGGGAGAAGTGGTCACAAGTCTTCGAAAAATTGGCAAACAAGTGGTCATTTTGGGAAGCACGGGGGTGAGTGCGGTGAACGTCAATGGTCAAACGGTGCACAGCTTTTTTGCCTTTGGTATTTGTGCTCATTTGGATGAGCTGATGCGCCATGACCGCTATGCCAAAGCGAGGCTTGCTGAGATTAAAAAAGTGCTTTCACGGTGTGACTTGCTGGTGATTGATGAGATTAGCATGGTCTCAGCGGATTTACTTGATATGATTTATTACCGCCTGCGCAACAATGGTTTTGAGGGAAGTGTGCTTTTTGTGGGTGATTTTTTTCAACTTCCACCCGTTTCCAAAGGCAAAGAGGGCTCTTTACTCGGTGGGCTTGAGTATGCGTTTGAGAGCAGTGCGTGGAGTGCGTTCAATCCTAAGGTTGTGGAGTTAACAAAGACAAAACGAACGCAAGATGAGCGGTTTTTTGAGCATTTGCGTTTGATTCGAAAAGGGACATTGACGCCAGAGACGCTCTCCTATTTAGAAGCTTTGCGTGGCAATGTGAGTGTTTGGGAGGCGGAGCCTACGGTTTTATTTGGCAGAAATAAAGAGGCGGAGCTTTTAAACATTCAAAAATTAGCGCAAATCAAGAGTGAGCCCATCCTCCTTAAAGCCAAAGAGAAAGTGCATGAAAAATCTTTACATGTAAATAAAATCGAAGGGTGGAAAAATGCCCTTCCTGTGCCTGCGGATTTGACACTCAAAGTGGGTGCAAAGGTGCTCTTTTGTACGAATAAATGGGGCAAATACTATAACGGCGAGCGAGGCATTGTGCATGCCATTGATGAAAAAGAGGTGGTGGTTGAAAAAGGGGGTGATTTGGTAAGAGTGGAGCGTCAAGAGTACACCTTGCATGAAAATGTGCTTTTAAATGGCGAAGTGCAGGAAAAACCCTTAGTTTCTCTTGAGCAGTTTCCACTCAAACTAGCCTACGCTATCACGATTCATAAATCTCAGGGCATGAGTATTGACGCTTTAGTGTGTAACATCAACAATATCTTTGAAAAGAGCCAATTTTACGTGGCTATTTCACGCTCACGCTATCCTGAGGGGCTTTTAATTGACTACCAATACGGACGTTTTGCGGAGCATGTCAAGCGGTGTGTTCAGGTCTCGCCAAAAGTAGGAGAGTTTTACGAAAAATCGGAGATTTTATACATAGAAGAGATGCCTAGCGATTCACTTTTTGATGGCTTTTGACGATTTACATGTAAAGAACAATGAGGAGGTATTTATGAATCTTAATGCAACTTACAGCAGTACAGCAAGTACAACGTACAGTGCAAAATCAGCCGTAACAGTGGGTGAAGCACAAGAGAAAAATCTTAGTGCCAAAGAGATTATCAACGGCTACATTACACAGTACATGGAAGAGGTGCTTGTGGAGGCTAAAAAAAGCTTTAGCACGCAGGCTGATACCTTTCGTTTGGCGGATATTGGTTACACGGGAAAGCCTTTAAGTGAATTGAGCCAAAGTGAAGCCTCAGAGCTTGTCTCAGAAGATGGCTTTTTTGGCGTTGCTCAAACGAGTGAGCGCATCGCCAATTTTGTCATCGGTGGTGCGGGAGATGATATGCAAAAACTGCAAGCAGGACGAGAGGGAATGCTCAGAGGGTTTGCGGAGGCAGAGCAGATGTGGGGTGGGAAATTGCCTGAAATTAGCTATACTACGATGCAACAAGCACTCGAAAAAGTGGATGCCAGAATTAAAGAACTTGGCGGAAACGTGCTTGATACATCGGTTTAAAAAGGCAAGCATGCGATACATTGTTTTTATCTTTTTATCTTTACATGTAAGCGTGTTTGCTGAGACATTGGCATTAGAGAATTTTAAGGCCAATGTCTTTTCAAAGTCCGATAAAAAGCCTGTGGAAGTAAGTGTAAGTCTTATTTTTGAGGGAAATGACATTAAAAAAAATGAACATAAAGCCATTGATGCTTTAAATATTGTTATTGGCAGTTATTATGCTGAAGATTTGGTAATGTCTAAGGGTAAAGAGCTTTTAAAAGCAACGCTTATTTCATATGCAAAAAAAACGCATGCGCTTGTTATTGATGCCGTTTATATCAAAGAGCTGAGCATTAAAACCAATCCTACAACGCAAGAGATTGTTGATGCGATTAAAAAAGAGGCACTTTTTCAACAAAAGAATATGACTCCAAAACAAGCACCGACAACACAACAACCTCCTTCTCAATCGTTTCAACCTCTTAATCTCGCACCACCTCTTCCAAAACGTTCTTTATTACCAGACGAGAATGCTGTTAATTTTTAACGAGTGGGTGTGATTTCAGGGTGCATTGAAGAGAATATGTTACAATCAGTGATAATTTTAAAAAAAGTATAAGAATGAAAGATTTTGAAATAGCAAAAACATTGTTCAAAGACAGCATTGATACTTCGTTTTATTTTGATAGTGTTAGCGCTGAAGCAGCACGTAAAAAATTAACAGATATTCTCAATGCAAAAAAAAACTCTCTCGTTTTTGTTTTAGGTGATCCTGGTGTGGGTAAAACGCATATGCTAACCATGTTGCATCATTCTCCTCTTTTTTCTTCTCATTCCATTTTTATGCAACATCCTTGTTTTGAGTGGCAAGAACTCTTTTTAAAACTGTATACCTTAAAAGGACTTCCCTTTGATGAAACAGAAAATGAAGATATTCATTGTGAATTATTAGGCGAACTTTATAGCGATGAGACGTGTATTGTTTTTGTGGATGAAGCGCAACTTTTGTGTGAAAAACAATTTGAGATGATTGCGAAACTTTGCTCTTTACATTCATTTCAATGTGTCTTAGCATTGCATAAAGATGACGTAAAAAAAGTTTCCAATCATTCTTCGTTTAAAAATTTTTCTCAAGAGCATATTTTTTATGGGACATTAAATGAGCAAGAGCTCCATCGATACCTTCAAGCTCAATTAATGGCACATTCTCAAGGAGAAATTGCTTTGATGTTCTCTGCTCGCAATACCAAGAAAATTGCTCGCTATGCTAAAGGGAATTTTCGTACCGTAAAGAAATTTTTTTACAACCTTTTTAAATTGTTAGATTATGCACAAAAAAATAATTTAACAAAACAGACTACATTAAGCAATTGCTTGTTGGTTATGACAGCACTTGATATAGGATTGATTCGTGACGCATAATCGATTTGAAGAGTTACAGAGGCGTTGTAAAGCATTGCAAAGAAAGCGCTTTTTAAAAGTAGCTGGGTTGATTTTATTTAGCTTTATAGCTCTTTTTTGGGTTTATTCGATGCGAGAGCCTGTAACGCCCATAGCCATTGTGTTACCAGAACCCTCTTTACCTGAAGTCATTGTGGAAACAAATGAGAGTCAGGTCGTTTCTGCCCCTCTTGAGGCAGAAGTGATACCAGAGGTGGATGAGTTTAAAGAGCCGATTCTTTTCTTAGAACCAAAATTTAAGCCAACAACGACACCCAAGCTCCCTCAAAAAGAGATTCAAGAAGCCAATAGGCTTTTAAAAATGGAACACACTCTTTTGGAAGCATTTAACCACTCTGCTACGTATGAGAGTGCTTATGCTTTAGCCCATTTTTATTTTGAACGAAAATCCTATTTAGAAGCGATTGTATGGGCTAAGAAGGCTAATAAATTAAATCCTAATTTAGATCAAACATGGTTAATTTATGCAAAATCAAAATTTTCTTTAGGCGAAAAAGAAGAAGCTATAAGCTCTTTGGAACGTATTATAGGTTATATTAAATCAGAAGAATTACGTGATTTGTTAGATTTTTACAAAGGACAAAGATGAAGGTTCTAGTTATTTTAGTTCTTTTTATTTGGAATGTTGCAAACGCATATTCGTATAATGAGGTTTTAAGAGATTACCAAGCCAAACGGTATGAAAAAGTGTGTAGTGAAGGTGCAGAATTTTATATGCGCAATGATAAAAATGAACAAATTTTAGTGGCTATTGGTGATGCGTGTGCCAAAATTGATGCGATTAATCCTTTGGGACAAATTAGTAAAAATTTAATTAGTACCAAAGAGTATCGTGAGAGTGCTTCTTATTTTTCAACTCTTATTCTTCAAAAAAAGCTTATTTATCAATTTATGCATGATGATATTAATCTTAAAGAGCTCACTTTACCTCGTACAGATCATGTGCTTTCACGTGTTTTTGAACAACTTTCTAAGGGTAATTATAGTGTTGTGGAAAAAGGCATTCAGATTTTAACACCGCAGATGAATTATCTTTTATGGTTGAGTGAAGATGCACCTAAAAAAGTCTATATTGACGAGCATAAAGAGGGAAAATTGGTTGAGCGTCACTGGTATTTGTAAGACTTTTACCTCCTTTTAGGCTCTTTTTAACTACAATTCTCCCTCAAAAATTTTCTCTAGGAACTCAATGCCCCTTACGCGTCTCAATTCTGAGCAAAAAAGTGCTGCGACAGCACCATCAGGTTACAATCTTATCATTGCCAGTGCGGGAACGGGGAAAACCTCGACCATCGTTGCAAGGCTAGCGTATTTATTAAAAAATGGCGTTGCACCCTCAAAAATTTTGTTATTAACGTTTACCAATAAAGCTGCCGCTGAGATGATAGAGCGTGTGACTGCTTTTTTCCCTCAATCCATCACCTCGCAAATCGAATCAGGCACGTTTCATGCCGTAAGTTACCGTTTATTAAAAAAAATGGGCTTAAACATTGTGCTTAAACAACCCAAAGATTTAAAAATTCTTTTAAAAAGCATTGTGGAGCGAAGGCGGTTTGACCACATTGAATCAGGTGTCAAAGCGTACAGTGCGCAGTATTTGTATGATTTGTTTTCACTCTATCAAAACAGCACCGTCACACAGAGTTTTACGCAGTGGCTAGAGGAAAATGACAGCGAACATGGTGTGTTCTTTGATATTTATGAAGATATTTTCGAGGAGTTTCAAGCTTTAAAGAGAGAGTTTGGCTATGTGGACTTTAATGACTTGCTTATTTTTATGCGTGAGGCATTGAAGAAGGAGCATGAGCTTTTTTTTGAAGAGGTGTTAATTGATGAGTATCAAGACACCAATACCCTACAAGGCTCACTCATTGATGCGTTTCGCTCCAAATCACTTTTTTGCGTGGGGGATTATGACCAGAGTATTTATGCGTTTAATGGAGCAAATATTGATATTATAGGCTCGTTTGCCAAGCGTTATGAAGGGGCAAATGTCTTTACGCTCAATAAAAACTATCGCTCATCCCATAAAATTCTCTCTTTAGCAAATCGTGTCATTGAGAAAAATCCAAGACTCTATGAAAAGCGTTTGGAAGTGACCCGTGATGGTGCATTTGAAGCGCCACAACTGCTCATTTACGATGAATTGTTTGCACAGTATCACTCCATATCCTCTCTTATTAAAAATTCACGCAATGCTCACGCTGATATTGCCGTTATCTTTCGCAACAACTCCAGTGCCGATGGCATTGAAGCGACTTTAAGAGAGCAGGGCGTTGCGTGTAAACGAAAAGGGGGCATTAGCTTTTTTGACTCTGCTGAAGTTAAAGCCATGCTCGATTTGGTGGGTGTCGTGGTCAATCCTAAAGATATGATGGCGTTTATTCACACCTTTGAGTATGCTAGAGGGGTTGGAAGTTCCCTCTCCAAAGAGCTGTTTGATGGTTTGTTTAAGCTAGGCGAGGGCAATATCTACAACGGTTTTTTTCATCCCAAAGCAGGGGTTGAGGAGATTTTTAAAAAACGTCCTAAAAACCACCAATTAGGGCTTTTTGATGATATTTATGACTTAGGCAGTGTGAGTCGTTTTTATGATTTGGGGTTTGAAGAGCAGTTTTTATCGAACCCCATTTTAAAACACCCTCGCCTAAGTGTGGATGGCGCAAAGTTTTTGCACCAGTTTTATAAATTTATGAAACACGCCACACGTATCAAGACCCCACAAAGTCTTATCAACCATGTTTTAAGCTCCGAAGTGTTTAGTGCCATGGCTGAAACCCTCTCGATTAAACGCTCCATTAAAAAAGATGGCAGTGTGGATGAGAAGCAAAAAGCAGAAGCTCGCTCTCGTATCTTTCGCAAAGGGCATTTGCTCAAAGATTTGGCAAGCTCGTATGCTTCTAGTGAGCGTTTTTTAAATGCACTAACGCTGGGCAGTAATGAGATGAGTGAAGGCGAGGGGGTCAATTTGCTCAGCATTCACGCCAGCAAAGGGCTTGAGTTTAAAGAGGTTTATGTGATTGATTTGATGGATGGGCGCTTTCCTAACCGTAAACTGATGCAAAAAGGCGGAAGCCTTGAAGAGGAGCGACGCCTCTTTTACGTGGCAACCACACGGGCAAAAGATATGCTCTATCTCTCCTACGCGAAGTATGACAAGATTAAGAAGATCAGCTACACGCATTCACCCTTTTTAGTTGAAGCGGGAATGGTACAATAGCCTTTTTCATAACCTATTGAAAAAAGAGTATCGCTCATAGCACATCACTTTTCAAAACTAAAAACATCGCCATAGCTTTGGCTATGACTCAATTTTGAGTTTTAAAAATTAACGCACTCTAAGCAAACTCTTTATCTTTTCAAAGGTTATAAAAATGACTATAATTTTTAAAGCAGCAGCTAACTTAAATGAGATAAAATAACTCCTAAAAAGAGAGGAGTTTTTTATGCACACCAATGAATTAATCCATGAGGATTCTCCTTATTTACTCCAACACGCTCACAACCCCGTCCATTGGATGGCATGGAGCGATAAAGCCTTACAAAAAGCCAAAGATGAAAACAAGTTGATCTTTCTCTCCATCGGGTATAGCACCTGTCATTGGTGTCATGTGATGGAGCGAGAGACGTTTGAAGATGAACTGAGTGCAAAGCTACTCAATGATTCATATGTGAGCATCAAAGTCGATCGTGAAGAGATGCCAGATCTTGACAAATACTACCAAGACGTGCATTATCTGCTCACCAAACGCAGTGGCGGTTGGCCTCTGAGTATCATTATGACGCCAACACAGCAGGTTATTTTTGCTGGAACGTATCTGCCACCTCAGAGTGCACAGGGGCGCATGGGATTTCGTGAGCTTACGAGTTTTATCAAAGGCAAATTTGACGATGATTTTGAGGAAGTTCAAAAGAGTGCGCAGAGTATTGAAGCAGCGATAAAGCATTATGAGCGTAGTTTTGAGCAAAAGAGCCACATTGATAAAGAGCGTGTTTTAGAATCGTTTGTGAGCAATGTCAAAGCAAGTTATGATGATGTCTCCAAAGGTGTGGGAAGTGCACCAAAATTTCCGCATGCTTCAACATGGAACGCACTTTTAGATATTTACGCCCAAACCAAAAACCTTGAAGCCTTGTATATGAGTGAAGATGCGCTTTTAGCCATGGCAAATGGAGGCATTAACGACCAAATCGAGGGTGGATTTTACCGTTACAGTGTGGATGAGGCATGGGTGATTCCTCATTTTGAGAAGATGCTTTATACCAATGCCGAACTGATAGAAGTCTATGCCAAGCTGTACACTCTGACGCAAAAACCGTTGTTTAATGAAGTGGTAGATAAAACCATCGAAGCGATGGATGAGCGCTTTTTAAAAGAGGGCTTGTATCTTAGTGCCAGTGATGCGGACAGTGAAGGAGAAGAGGGCAAATACTTTGTTTTTGGCTTCCCGCAAGCCAAAGAAGCGCTTTTAAAAGGTGGGCTAAGTGAAGTGGAAACCAAAACCGTTATGGACTATTTTGGCATCACAAAGTTTGGCAATTTTGAACACCAAAGCACTAATCCTGTGATTACATGTAATGAAAAACCTGCCCGTTTGGATGAAACCATTGTGATATTAAAAGAGGTGCGCCAAAGGGTGGTGTATCCGTTTATCGACACGAAGATTTTGACATCGTGGAACGCTTTGATGGTCACCGCACTCTTTGAAGCGGGTAAGATTGAAAAAGCAAAAAGTGTACTGGATACGCTCTTGAAGACTTTACATGTAAACGGTATTTTGTACCATCAAATCGTCTTAGGTAGTAGTTTAAAAGTCGAAGCACTGCTAGAAGATTACGCCTTTGTGATTGAAAGTTTACTGCGTGGCTATGCACATACAAAAGAGGTAAACTACTTAGAATTGGCAAAGAAACTAAGCCATGAGGCAGAGCGTAAATTTTACAAGGAAGAGACGTGGTATCTCTCCGATAAAGCCTTTCGTGCCAAAGCCGTTTTGGAAGATAACAGCTACAAAAGCCCACTTTCAACGATGATTAAAAATCTCTTTGAATTAGCAAAAATTGAAGATGATACGGCGCTCTTTATTCGAGCAAAAGATATGTTGGAGAGTTTTGGAGCTGGTATTCAAAAGTACGCCCATGCTTATCCCGAAGCGGTGAGGGCAATCACACTTTACATGTAAAGAGTTTAGCTCTCTTTTTTTCTTTACATGTATAATATTTTTCTGAGATAACATAAAGTCAACTCGCATTTCCGTTTTTGCGTAGCAAAATTGGCATATTTCTTGAATTAGATTTTACCTTGAAAACAAAAAGTGTGCCAAAGGAAACGTCGGGTTGATAGACTTGCTAGATGTTGTCTGTATCAAAAAAATCATTATCAACAGCTTTTACTTCATATATGTTTTTTGTTTGAACACCAATACCATGCTTAAACATTAGATCAACCAGTCTTTGACCATTGACCAAAATTATTTTATGACGTGCATCCTTTGCTTTAATTTTTGCATGTTCATCATAGTCTGATGTTGTAACAAAAATTCCTTTTTCAGTATCTCCACTCATTGCTCCAATAAAATTACGAATATCAGTTTCTCGAACTTTCCCATCGGTGAATCTTTTCGCTTGAATATAAATTTTACTTAAACCTAATTGGTCTTCATTTATAATTCCATCTATTCCCCCATCTCTCGATTTTGGAGTTTCAACAAATTCCCCATAGCCCATTTTTTTAAGCAATAATAATACAACTTTTTCAAAGTAATAAGGATTAACATTTTTTAATCGTTCAAGCAATTCAGTTTTTACATAATTTTCAATTTGAGAAAAACCATTATCTATTAATTCTTGGGGTGTTTGATTGGTATTGGTATCAATATCATTAATTTCGTTATCTTCAGTACTTTGTACATTTCTTGTCTTGAATTCATTAAATTCTTCAAATTGTTTTAAAAATTTATTGTTGATAACTTTAGGTTTACTAGACAATACATTTTTACCACGAGTAGTAATAATAAAATATCCTCTTTTTGGATATTCAATTAAACCTGCTTTCTTTAGGTATGTTTTTGCCCAACCAACTCTATTATCAAAAATGGGTTGAGTACCACTTGGCAACAAAACGCTTCTTTGTTCGGGAGTTAAATTATATTTCGTTGAGAGTAACTCAATAATATCTTGTAACAAATGCTCATTACCATCACCAGAAATTTCTAGCAATGGCAACATTAAACTTTGATAATCAGGAATTACATTCATATATACTCCATTTTAATTAATTCCAGTAGGTTCCATCTAATTATTTATGCAAAGAACATTATATACAAAACAGTCTGATATGCACAAATAAATGAAGGATATAAATTTAGCTTTTACATGTAAGGAAAAATCCTTACATGTAAAGTATGTTTTAAAGCGCTTTTGCGATAAAACGGTTTAAGCGTTTGGCAAAGGCTGCGGTATCTTCGATCTTCATACCTTCTTGAAGTTTGGCTTGATCAAGTAGCAAGAAAGCGATGTCGTTAAGCTCTAAAAGATCCGCTTTAGCGCTTAGTTTTTTGAAAATCTCATGCTCAGGATTGATTTCCAAAATAGGTTTAATGGCTGGTAGATTGTCTTGTCCCATCTGCTTGAGCATCTGTTGCATTTGGAAGTCTGGGTCGTTTTTATCGTAAACCAAACATGAAGGAGAATCACTCAAACGACTCGAAATTTTGACATCTTTCGCATCATCTTTGAGGATCTCTTTCATTTTCACCAAAATCTCTTTATAGGTTTTTTCATCCTCTTCGACTTTCGCTTTATCTTCTTTGATTTCCTCGTCGATGTCTGAGTTGTTTACAGGTTTAATTGGTGTTTTATCGTACTCTCCGACCATTGGGAAGACGATGGCATCGACTTCTTCATCAAGAAGCAATACTTCGATATTTTTTGCTTTAAACTGCTCAATCAGTGGCGAATTACGAAGGAGTTTTTCATTTTCACCCGTGATGTAGTAGATGCTTTTTTGATCCTCTTTCATTGCCTCTTTGTACTCTTTAAGGCTGACTAAGCCATCACGTTTAGACGATTTGAACAGAACAAGCTCTAAAAGGGCTTCTTTGTTTTCCCAGTCGTTGTAAAGACCTTCTTTAATGACACGTCCAAAGTTTTTGTAGAACTCTAAGTATTTATCATTCTCTTTTTCTTTGAGAGATTTGAGTTCACTCAAGATTTTTTTAACCGAAGCTTTTTTGATGGCTTCTAGGATTTTATTTTGCTGTAAAATCTCACGGCTGACGTTCAGAGGAAGGTCTTCTGCATCGATGATACCTTTGACAAAACGAAGGTAGGTTGGTAAAAGTTCTTTCTCATCATCGGTAATAAACACGCGTTTAACGTAGAGTTTAACGCCTGGTTTATAGTCCATTCTAAACAAATCCATTGGAGGCGTTGAAGGGATGTAGAAAAGCGTGGTGTATTCATATTTACCCTCAGCCTTCGTGTGGCTCCAAAGGAGTGGATCGGTGCTATCGTGAGAGATTTGTTGGTAGAAGTCTTTGTACTCTTCGGGCTTAATTTGGCTTTTTGCGACTGTCCAAAGCGCACTTGCTTTGTTGATTTGCTCGTTTTTTATCTCAGTGCTTTTTTCTTTGCCCTCTTCGTCATACTCCTTAACCTCTTTGTCCATAAAAATAGGGAAAGGGATGTGGTTTGAGTATTTTTTGATGACACTTTGAATGCGGTAAAACTCTAAAAATTCATCTTCATCGTCTTTCAGATAAAGCGTAATAGACGTTCCGTGACTCTCTTTGGTCACTTCTGCAATGTCATACTCTGCACCTGCTTCACTGCTCCACATGTAGGCTTTCTCTTCGCCCGCTTTGCGGCTTATGACTTCGATTTTGTTGGCAACCATGAAAGCGGAGTAAAAACCCACACCAAATTGACCAATAAGGCTTGAGTCTTTCTTTTTGTCGCCACTAAGGTTTTGTAAGAATGATTTTGTACCACTTTTTGCAATCGTTCCAAGGTTTTCAACCAAATCTTCTTTATTCATACCGATACCACTGTCGCTGATGGTAAGGGTTTTTGCTTCTTTGTTGATGGCAATGTCGATACGAGGCACATAAGAGAGCGCTTTGTATTTCTCATCGGCCAATGTGAGGTAGTTTAATTTATCCAGCGCATCGGAAGCATTGGAGATAAGTTCGCGTAAAAAAATCTCTTTGTTTGAATACAAAGAGTGAATCATAAGATCGAGAAGTTGTGTTACTTCCGTTTGAAATTGATGTTTTGACATTTTATATTTCCTTTAGTAATTGGATTTTTTCAAGTGCTTTACATGTAAAGAAGAAAGCACTTTGAAAAACCCAAAAAAGTGGTGCCATTGTAGCGAAAATAGCAAAGAGAAAAAGCCACTTTTGTGGCAATTTATTTGGAAGAAGTATGCTCTTGTAAGGTTTTGCTCATAGCATCATGCATTTTTTCATACCAGTGTTCATCTTCGTTGGGATTGATGGGGTCTAAAAAGATAACATGCACATCGCCACCATTGGCTAAAAGTTTTTGGGAATCAAGGACATTGCGTGCACCAATAATCACAGCAGGTTGCACAATAAGGTTCAATTTTTCCGCTACAATTTTTGCACCACTTTGAAATTTGAGCAGTTTGTCTCCACGACCTCTGGTTCCTTCTGGAAACATCGCCAGTACACGCCCTTGGTTGAGCCTGTCTTGACCTGTTTTAATGAGTTTTACAATGGAGCGTTTATCGTTTCTATCAATAGCAATCATCTTTGGCGCTTTTAAAATATGCCCAAAAAGAGGAATATCACCAATTTCTTTTTTTGCCACCCAACACAAATCTTTAGGATGAATTGCTTCAAGGATGACAATATCAAGGAGGCTTTGATGATTCATAACCAGAAGTGTTGTCTTTTGGCAGAGTTCACCTTTCGTGTGAATCTTAAAACCAATAAGATAGGTTTGTAATTTTGCCCAAAAACGACGAATGGGTCGTGTGTTGTTGGAAAAAATATACATGAAAACAACGGTCATTAAAACAGTAATACTAAATTCAATAGCAATAAAAATAGCTCTAATTCTTGCTAATATTTTCACGTTCTGTCCATCCGATTTTTCCATCAGGAAATAGAATTTTAATATATTCTTCTCTTTCACCTAATTTTTCAACATCAAGAATTTTTTCACTCGTATAAAATATTGTAGAGTGTTCCATTGGAAGAATTTTTATATTACTACCCACTTTGAGTTTTACATGATTGAGCGGATTTTGATCTAAAAAATAGAGTGCTAAAAAAAGAAGCGAAGCCACGAGGTAGTACCATTTACGGTATTTTAATACGATAATGAAAAAAAGAAAAGCTAAAACAGCATAGGCAATACTTTTATAAAATTCAAAAATACTCTCTTTAGGATTTAGTCCTAATTGGGTGCTTACTTCTTCATTATCAATGACTATTGGAAGCGAAATTTTAGTAAATTTATTGCCTCGTAGGTCAAAATACGTAAATTCAAAATTCTTTTGATAATTAGGCAAAATGGCATAATAATATATTTTTTGACTGCTACCATTATCGGAGAATGAGTCTATACCACTTTTAGTAATTCCTTTGAGTTTAAAGTCTTTGAGGTTTGCTTCTGTCGCTTCAATTTCTAAGACCGTCATGACATTTTTTGCATCAAATGTTGTTGTTTTGTATTTATTGACAACCAGTGTTTGCGCAATGACATTGCTAAAAAAATCCTCTTTTTTTAGCTGAATGATGCTCGGTGTAGAGAGTGTTAGTATGGCACTTTCTAGGGGCTCTTTATTTTTTATCAGTGAAACACTGATATTAGGGATCTTTGCATTTGTTGTAGTTATCTTAAAATAAAATGTATTTTCATACGTATTATTACTTGAAACAACCCAAGGTGATTGTTGATTGATAATCTCAATGCCATTTGGTGTCGAAAATGCTGTAGATAAAGTATCTATATTTGAATGAGCAACAATAGCTTTCACTTTAATTGGAAATACTTGTCCTACATAAACTTTTTGAGGAATCTGCTCAACAGAGAGAAAAATGGATTTTGCGTAATTTTGATAAGCACTCTCTTCAGCAACGATGGAGGAATGGAAAAGTGTTAAAGAGAGTGCGAGGAGTATTAAAATTTTCTTCATAAGGCTAAGCAATAAAACCCTGTAACATTTTAACACCATCATCTGAACCTAAAATTTCCTCAATAGCACGTTCAGGGTGTGGCATAAGACCAAAAACATTTTTCTTTTTGTTACAGATGCCTGCTATAGCATCAATAGAACCATTAGGATTTTGGACATTTCCTTTTTCATCACAGTATGTAAGAAGCACTTGATGATTAGCATACAACTCTTTTAATCCCGCTTCATCAATATAATAACTTCCTTCTCCATGGGCCACAGGAATGTTTAAAACTTCACCAATGGTACATTTTTGTAAAAAGAGATTGTCATTGGCAACCACTTTAAGCGGATGAAATTTAGAGATAAAATGTACACTCTCATTGCGTTTCATAGCACCTGGAAGTAGTTTGGCTTCTACTAGCATTTGAAAGCCATTACAAATACCTAAAACTTTACCGCCATTATTAGCAAACTCAATCACCGCTTTCATAATAGGCGAAAACTTTGCAATAGCAGCACTTCGTAGATAATCACCATAGCTAAAACCACCAGGCAGAACCACTAAATCAGTTCCTTCTGGGAGCTTTTCTTCTTTATGAAAAACAAGGGCAACTTCTGCTCCTAATTTTTCAAAAGCATATTTTGTATCGATTTCGCAGTTCGTTCCCGGAAATACAGCAACTGCTACTAGCATGCTGGAAACTCAATGGTGTAGTCTTCAATGACAGTATTGGCTAAAAGTTCATCACACATTGTGGTGACTCTTTGTTCTGCTTTTACTTTGTCACTTTCATCGATATCTAAAATAATTTGTTTTCCAATACGCACTTCATTTACTTCATTAAATTTTAAAGAAGAGAGTGCGTGGTGAACAGCTTTACCCTGTGGGTCAAGAACACCATTTTTGAGTTGAATATTGACAATAACTTTCATCGTTTCTTTTTCCTTTGTTTTTAGTGCGTTAGTATACGCTTTAAGACCTCTTCGTAAGCCATTTTGACATTACCAAGACCTTGTCTAAATCTATCTTTATCTAATTTTTCATTGGTATCCATATCCCAAAAACGGCAGCTATCAGGACTAATCTCATCTGATAGTAAAATATTCCCCTCTGTATCAACACCAAATTCGACTTTAAAATCAACCAATTTGAGTTTGCGCTCGCCAAAGAAACTTTTCATAATAACATTGATTTCACGACCCAAACGTTTAAGTTCTTCAAGATCGGATTCACTCTTAACGAGGTTAAGTAGTAAACAATGTTCATCATTAATGATTGGATCACCCAAAGCATCATCTTTATAATAAAATTCAACCAATGTAAAAGGAAGAACGGTACCATCTGCAATACCAAGACGTTTTGATAATGAACCTGTCGCAATATTTCTTACAACGACTTCAATAGGGATAATTTGAACGCGTTTGATGAGTTGATGTGTATCGTCAAGTGTTTTTACCAAATGCGTTTGAATACCATTTTTTTCTAAAAGATGAAAAAGTTGCGTACTAATTTTACAATTGAGTGCACCTTTACCTGCTTCATTTCCTCTTTTTTCGGCATTAAATGCTGTTAAATCATCTTTAAACTCTGAAACCAAAAGATTTTCATCATCGGTTAAAAAGAGTTTTTTCCCTTTACCTTCGTATAATAATGCACCTTTGTTCACGTCTGCTCCTCAATTATTTTTTGATTGCAAGTACTTTGATCGCATCAACAGCACTTTTTAGTTGTAAATCTTTAAATAAACTCTCTTGACTAATGATTTCTTTATCTGTTTTTTGGGTTTCTTTTACTTTGGTTTTATTTTCTTTTTTGTTCTCATCGACTTTTTTAAGTTCACTCTGCAAATGTTTTTTTAAATCTTTTTCTTTGAGTGATTGTTCATTGTTCTTATGAGGGACACTTCCTGGATAAACAAGAATATCAGGAGTAACGCCTTCTGCTTGAATCGTTCGTCCACTTGGAAGGTAATAACGTGCGATGGTCAGACGAATCGCTTCATTGTCAACGACAGGTAAAACAGCTTGTACACTTCCTTTACCAAAGGTTTTTTCACCAATAATCACTGCACGTTTATGGTCTTGTAATGCACCACTCACAATTTCACTAGCACTAGCACTTCCTCCATTAACGAGTACAACAAGAGGTGTTTTCGTAATCGTTCCTGCTTTGCTTGCACGGTATTCTTCATTTTCTGATTCTAAGCGACCTTTTTGTGAAACGATAATGCCATCTTCAACAAAAATATCGACAAGCCCAACAGCTTGATTTAAAAGTCCACCAGGGTTGTTTCTGAGATCTAAAATAATACCCTGTACTTTTTTGTTTTTATTAATAGCTTCTTGGACATCACCTACAATATTTTTGTCAAAGTTAACGACCCGAAGATAAAGTATATTTTCATTTTCGATTTTTTTTGAATAGACAGATTCGATTTTAATAATATCTCGTACAATGGGCACAATAAGAGGTTTATCTTCCCCTTCTCTTACAATTGTAAGCTCAATATTTGTTCCTGGCTTCCCTCTCATGAGGTTGACAGCTTCATCGATAGTCATATTAAGGGTAGATTGTTTATTAATTTTTAAAATAATATCTCCAGCTTTAACGCCTGCTTTATCCGCAGGTGTACCTTCCATAGGTGCAATAATGGTAAGCGCACCATCTTTTTGGCTAATGGTAATACCAAGACCTCCAAATTCACCATCTGTTTGAATTTTTAAATCTTTGAAGTGCTTTTCATCAAGATAAGCAGAGTGCGCATCAAGGTTATTTAAAAGCCCTTCAATAGACTTTTTGACAATTTCATCAATCTGAATGTCATCAACATAGTATTTTTCAATAGTAGCTAAAACACGTGTGAATTTAGCAAGTGATGCAAGCCGACTCTTTTCACCCTCTGTATTATCTGCAAAAAGTGTGGAAGAAAAAAAGCTTGTAATACCTACAAAAGTAGCAATAAAGCCAACCGTGGCAAAGGGTAAATGTTTCATAATGTGTGTATGCTCCTCGCATGGGATGCGTTAGTATCTCAAAGAGGGAGATTATAATGCAGTTTCCCTAAAACTTCTATGAAAGAGAGAGCCTTTTTGATTGCTTCAATATTTGGGAATAAATTATAAAATGACTCTATATGACTAAATAAACTTGACAACAATAGACTAAAGTTGTAAAATTCTACAAAAGCAGTAAAATTACATAAAATCAATACAAAAGGAGACAAAATGAATTCACTTTTTGAGCAATTAACCAATCAAATGCGCGAGGCAATTGAGAGTGCTATTAGCCTTGCTTTGCATGCAAAAAATAATGAAGCAACACCTTTACATGTAACGTGGGGATTAATAACGAATTCTGCTTCGATTTTGAATCAAGTTTTTAATAAAATGAACATTGATAAGAGTGCCATCGAGCTAGAAATTAAAAGTGAAGTGCAAAAATTACCAACAGTTTCACAGGTGAGCAAAGAAACGATTACCTTATCAAGAAGTTTGGTTGAATCCTTACAAAAAGCAGAAGGATTGATGAAACAAAAAGGAGACAGTTACCTTTCTGTGGATACATGGTTATTGGCGAATATCGACGTAGATCCACTAAAAAAAATACTTGCAAAGTATCTGGATGTGTTGCAATTTAAAAAAAATCTTGAAGCACTTCGTGGTGGTAAAAAAATAGACAAGCAAAGTGCCGATGAAAATCTCGAATCGCTTGAGAAGTACGGTATTAATCTTACTAAACTTGCCAGTGAGGGCAAACTTGACCCTGTCATTGGGCGGGATGAAGAGATTCAAAGAATGATGCAGATTTTGATTCGAAAAACGAAAAACAATCCTATCTTAATTGGTGAACCAGGCACGGGTAAAACAGCAATTGCTGAGGGATTGGCGCTTCGAATTGCCCATAATGATGTGCCTTTAAGTTTACAAAATAAAAGTGTGGTCGCTTTGGATATGAGCGCTTTGATTGCGGGAGCAAAGTACCGTGGCGAGTTTGAAGACCGTCTTAAAGCCGTGATTGATGAAGTGAAAAAAAGTGGCAATGTCATTTTATTTATTGATGAAATCCATACCATCGTCGGTGCGGGAGCGAGTGAGGGTAGTATGGATGCGGCAAACATTCTTAAACCAGCTTTAGCTCGTGGGGAATTGCATACGATTGGTGCGACAACGCTCAAAGAGTATCGCAAATATTTTGAAAAAGATGCGGCATTACAGCGCCGTTTTCAGCCTGTAACGGTCAATGAACCTAGCATTAACGAAGCTTTACAGATTTTGAGAGGGATTAAAGAGCATTTAGAAGCGCATCACAATGTGAGTATTCAAGACTCCGCATTGATTGCCGCGGCAAAGCTTAGTTCTCGCTACATTTCTGATAGGTTTTTACCTGATAAGGCGATTGATTTAATTGATGAGGCAGCTGCTGAGCTTAAAATGCAAATTGAGAGTGAACCCACAGAGCTTAGTCGTATTAAGCGTGCAATTAGTACGTTGATGGTTGAAAAAGAAGCGCTTTTAATGGAAAAAAATAAGAAGAATGATGAGCGTTTAAGTGCGATTGAAAAAGAGCTAGGCGATGCCAAAGAGAAGATGCGTTCTTTAGAGACGCAGTTTGAAAATGAAAAACAGGTTTTTAATGATATTGCAGCCATTAAATCACAAGCAGAAGCTCTACGTAGAGAAGCTGAGATGGCGAAAAAACAGAGTGAATTTAACAAAGCCGCTGAAATTGAGTATGGCAAACTTCCTGAGCTTTTGAAAAAAGAGGAAGAGTTAAAACTCAAATGGGAAAAGATGGTGGAAAGTGGAACGCTCCTTAAAAATAGCGTCGATGAGGAGATGATAGCAACCATCGTCAGCAAATGGACGGGAATTCCTGTCAATAAAATGCTCCAAAGCGAAAAAGCAAAAGTCTTACATGTAGAGGAGTATCTCAAAAAAGAAGTGGTCGGTCAAGATGCTGCCATTAAGGCGATAGGTCGTGCGATAAAACGTAATAAAGCAGGACTGAGTGAGCAAAATAAACCTATTGGTAGTTTTCTCTTTCTTGGCCCAACAGGTGTGGGTAAAACACAAAGTGCGAAGGCGTTAGCTAACTTTTTATTTGATACCACCAAAGCGCTCATTCGTTTTGATATGAGTGAGTATATGGAAAAACATTCCGTCAGTCGTTTGGTTGGAGCACCTCCAGGGTATGTCGGTTATGATGAGGGTGGACAACTGACCGAAGCGGTGCGAAGGAAGCCTTATAGCGTCGTTCTTTTTGATGAAATCGAAAAAGCGCATCCTGATGTCTTTAATATTTTGCTTCAAGTGCTTGATGAAGGGCGTTTAACGGATAATAAAGGTGTTACCATTGATTTTAAAAATACGATTATTATTCTAACGTCTAACATCGCCAGTGCCAAAATTATGGAGTTTGAGGGTGAAAAGCGTACCGAAGAGGTTATGAAAGAGCTTCGTATGTATTTTAAGCCTGAGTTTTTAAATCGTTTGGATGATATTATTATTTTTAATCCTCTAAGTGAAGACGGTTTACGTGAGATTGTGAGCATTATGTTTAAAGATATTGAAACAAAGCTTGCCCATAAAGAGATAAAAGCTACGTTGACAAATGCCGCAAAAGCATTGATAGCTGAGGCTGGATTTGACCCTGTTTATGGTGCGCGTCCTCTTAAGAGGGCATTGTATGAGCTTGTGGAAGATAAACTCGCTGAAATGATTTTAGAAGATACTTTGCATGAAGGCGAGAGTATTGTTATTGATGCTAGAAACAGTGAGATAGTCATTACGCATTAGTCATTTAAAAAATTATCTTTACATGTAAGAATTATTTTACATGTAAAGATGTTATTCACAATCTTTTTCTTGGACAGAAAATTTAAAGAGTTCTGTATCGCTTAAATCATAAAAAACATAGATAAAAATGGCACCTTTTTTAAGGAGCATGCGGGTTTCGTAATCACTGCATAAATAGCTTTTGTTATTTTCAAAAGTTGTCTTTATTAGTGTTCCCTTATCTGCTTTAAGAATAGTTTGTACGTGTTCGTTCGCAGAGTTGATACGATTTCGGTATTCGATTGCATTTTGCACACTCACAATATCCACTAACGTGGTATAGTCATCTAACATCATGGGTAAATGCTCTTTTGTACCATCTTTGATAATTGATAATATTTTTGGAATATCTTCCTCACTAATTTCATCTAAATCGTTAGTGATATCAGCAAAGAGTGTTGAAATAAGTGTTAAAATGGTTAAAAATTTTTTCATAACTTTCCTTTGGCGAAATTCTACAATAAAATCACTAATTTTTTAATAGGAAAATGTAGTTTATGACTTATCTTGACTGGTTTCTTGAACATAATAAAAAGCACCATGCAATTGTTGAAAAACTGATAGCTAAGGGATATAAAAAAGAAGCAATTATTGATTATTTTGTGTATGAAAATATGGTCAAAATGGAACCTTCTTTTTGTCTTTTATATGCACATAATGAAAAATGTCATCAACGAGATTATCTCAATTGTTATTTATGTGCGTGTCCTCATTTTCGTTTTAATGATTTGGGGATAAGAGAAGAATTTGGAATGTGCATTAAAAGTGAATGTGCGATTGGGTCAAAAAATAGTGCTAATTTTGTCTCTCAAAAGTCGGTGCATTTGGACTGTTCTGCATGCATTGTTCCTCATACAAAAGCATTTGTGAATCAATGTTTTAATTTAAATTGGAAAGAAATAATGCATGAATGTTGCGCTACACAATAAATTGGGTTATTTTATCAGTTCAATTAATGTCTCTTGCGTTGGCGAGGTAGATGGTTTAATGAGTGTAAAATTGTCTTTTTCTTCATGACATGCTTTGCACGCTTTGAGTGCTTGATGAGCTTCTACATCTTTTTGTGCATAAATTTTGTTACGTGAGTGACAATCAAAACAGTCCTGCCCGCATTGTCCACTTTTTGAAGGGGTGTTGTGGCATGATGTGCATTCTTTTAAGATTTGATGGTCTTGATCATTAATATAAGGGTTTAATTTTGGATGGCACTCTAGGCAACTTCCTCCACAAGCAAAAAGAAGATTTTGTAAACTAACACTAACAAAGAGCAACAATACTTTTTTAAACACGAGTAGAGCCTTCAAAATCAAATTGGTATTTTAAGATAAAAAGTAATTTTAGTATTACAATGGTTATATAAACCTTAATAGCATTCAGGCAATTTTAGCACCAATAAAAAAGTATTCTACACTTAAATAAAGGGGTCTTCTTAATTTAAGCTTATGCAATTTTAAGTAAAGCTAAGGTAAAATCCGTACCTTAAATTATTTTTTATATAAAGGAACTTTTAGATGAAAAGAACGTATCAGCCACATAGTACACCTAAAAAGCGCACACATGGCTTTAGACTTAGAATGAAAACTAAAGGTGGACGTAAAGTTATTTCTGCACGTCGTGCTAAAGGTAGAAAAAGATTGGCCGTTTAAAAGAGTATGAAACTCTCAAAACAACACGAGAGTTTTCATCCGTTTATAATCACGCAAAAAAATGGCACTATGAAGGTGCCTTGGTCTTTTACAATCAAGATACAACAAAAAAAGTTGGCTTTACGGCAAGCAAGAAAGTCGGAAATGCTATTAAGCGAAATTTAGCAAAAAGGCGACTTCGTGCTATTTTTTTAGAAATTCAACACACTTTGTCAGATGGTGTGTATGTTTTTGTAGCAAAAGAGAAGATAAATCATTTACCCTATGATACTTTAAAAAAAGGTATTTTATGGTCAATGAAAAAATTAAACTGTGTCAAAGAATGAAAAAATTTGCACTGTTTTTAATAAAGCTTTATCAGAAGTTTTTTACACTGATTGGTTATGGAAGTTGTCGGTATTATCCAACGTGTTCACAATACGCTAAAGAGCAGCTTCTGCACAATGGTTTTTTAAAAGCTTTCTTTTATAGCTTTATACGAATTTTGAAATGCAATCAACTTTTTGCTGGGGGGATTGATTATCCTGTTGTTAAAAAAGAATTTGCATTTCCTCTTCTTTTGCTCTCAAAATCACTGTATAAATATCACATTACTTTTTGGTTTGTTCCAAAAGATAAGCAAAGTTTTTATGTGGTAAAAGCTTTTAAAACATTGAAATAAAAGGGAATCTCGTGACAGATAAACTTACTCCTCAGGTGCGAGTTATTATCGCTACTGTTTTATCATTTTTATTTTTTGCTCTTTATGACCATTTTTTTATCCCCAAAAACGTTCCTCTTGCTGAAACTAATAGTTCAAAAATTGAACAAAATATAACTTCTTCTCCTTCTTCGGACATGACAACGGTTGCAAGCAGTAATGACATCTCCAATTCACCGGTATCGCTCAAAAGTGAAAATACAGTTTTGGTGACCGTTAAAGCACCTTCTTATGAACTTCAGATTGATCGATTAGGAAGAATTGCAAAATTTTATCTTAGTGAGTCAAAATATAAAGATGATCATGGAGAAAGAATACAGTTGATTGATGCTTCACAAGGTGTATTACCTTTAGAAGTTCGTTTTAGTGATAAAGCTGTAAACACAGATGCTTTTTTAATGTCGTATAGTGCAGATAAAAACATTATAAATGTTGAAGAAAGTGGTAGCAGTGTCATTTTAACGCAAAAATTGGGTGATGTTACCATTTCAAAAACAGTCACATTCTTTCCTTCTGGAAAATATGATTTACATGTAAAGCTTTCTCAAGCTAAAGATTATTTTATTTCTCCAGGCTTTAGACCCAATGCTGCAGTAGATAGCTACACTTTTCATGGCGCTTTGATCAAAAAAGCAGATGGTACAATTCAAACGATTAGTGATGGCGATGCTAAAGGAGATGAAAGATTTCCTCATGCGCATATTGTTGCAGCGGCAGATAAATATTACACCACATTTTTTTATGAATTAAACACAGGGCTCGAAACCGTTATTTTGCCAGGTAAAGAAAGCAATCCTCTTTTATTTGTTAAGGGAAATGATAATTTTCAACTAAGTGGGTATGTTGGACCCAAAGAGTATGTTAAACTCAAAGAGATTCATGCGGGATTAACAGATGTTGTTGAATATGGATTTTTCACCTTTATTGCAAAACCACTTTTTACATTGCTTTCGTATTTGCATGGAATTTTTGGTAACTGGGGTTGGGCTATTGTTGCTATGACAATTATTGTTCGTTTGGTACTCTATCCTTTAACCTATAAAGGTATGGTTTCAATGAATAAGCTTAAAGAGCTTGCTCCAAAAGTGAAAGAGTTGCAAAAAAAATATGGTGATGATAAACAAAAGCTTAACATGCATATGATGGAACTTTATAAAAAGCATGGCGCAAATCCTATGGGTGGATGTTTACCAATTTTACTTCAAATTCCTGTATTTTTTGCGGTATATCGTGTTTTACAAAATGCTATTGAGTTAAAAGGTGCAGCGTGGATTTTATGGGTTCATGATTTGGCCATTATGGATCCTTATTTTATTCTTCCTGTGCTGATGGGACTTACGATGTTTTTACATCAGCGTATTACCCCAACAACGTTTAATGATCCAATGCAAGAGAAGATTATGAAGTTTTTACCATTAATTTTTACATTCTTTTTTGTTACCTTTCCTGCAGGTTTAACGCTTTATTGGTTTACGAATAATCTCGCATCAATCGTACAGCAGTTTTATGTCAATAAACTTTTCGCAAAAAAACATGAAGAGGAAAAGGCTGAAAAATGATAAGAGTTGAAGCAGCAACGCTCCAAGAAGCTTATTCTAAAGCTGCGAGTGAGTTGTCTTGTTCAGTGGTGGAATTGGATATAAATATTATTCAAAATGGTTCCAATGGTTTTTTAGGCTTATTTAAAAAAAATGCCATTATTGATGTTCAACGTAAAGGCGATAAACATAAAGAGTTTAAGGAAAATAAGCCATCTTCTACTTTTCATCAAGAGCGTCAAAAAGAGATAGATGTCTCCTCCCCTGATGAAAAAAAAGATAAAAACAGACGTGCTAAAAACAGACGTTCCAAAAATAAAAATAGAGATTTTATTCCTCATGAAATTTCTGAAAAAAATCCAGAAACAGCATCTCTTCCTTCTAAAGAAGACTCTTTTTTTAAGGAAGAGCCTTCTTTAGAAATCGTTAAACATACTTCAAAAGAGCTCAAGCAGACGCTTGTAGTATCAACGGCAATTGATCAGAATTTTCATCAAGAAAAACGTTCAATGAATGATATTATCGATGAAGTGAATGTTCAGATTAAGCATTTATTTAAATACAGCTGTTTTACACTTGAGTCTCCTATCGTGACAAAGTATAATGATGATACGATACTCATTGAATTTAGTGGTGAAGATGCTGCACTATTAATTGGAAAAGAGGGCTATCGTTATAAGGCTCTTTCTTATCTTCTTTACAATTGGATAAATCTAAAGTATGGCTTAAATATCCGTTTAGAAATTGCAGAATTTTTGAAAAATCAAGAAGAGATGATTGAAAAATATTTGGCACCTGTTATTGAGCGTATTCGTAATAGTGGAAAAGGTCAAACAAAGATTTTAGATGGTGTGTTAATTAAAATTGCTCTTGAAGCACTTCGTGCAGAATTTCCTGAAAAATATGTTGGAATTAAGTCAGGAAAAGATGGCGGTAAGTTTATCGTCGTAAATGATTTTAATAGGAAAAACGCATAAATACTATTGCTGCTATTGCCACCAGTTCAGGTGTTGGGTCCATTGCTATTGTTCGTGTTAGTGGACCTGAAGCTTATTTTTTTGCTCAAAAGCTTTCTCATAAAGAGAGTTTTACGCCTCGTGTGGCTACGCTTTGTTTCTTATATGACGTTATGGATGAAGCGATTGATCAGGCTATTGTCCTTTATTTTAAAGCACCGCATAGTTTTACTGCAGAAGATGTCATTGAATTTCAGTGTCATGGTGGTAGTGTTGTTGCTGGAATGGTTTTACAAACACTTCTTCATTATGGGGTGAGATTAGCAAATCCTGGTGAATTTTCAAAGAGGGCATTTTTAAATGGCAGAATAGATTTGAGTGAAGCAGAAGCCATTGCTGCATTAATTGAGACAAAAAGTGTGGATGCTGCAAAAATGTTGACACGCCAACTTAAAGGTGAACTGCGAAATTTTGTTTTACATGTAAGAAATCTTTTGGTTGAAATACTTGCATTTGTGGAAGTTAATATTGATTATGCCGAAGAAGATTTGCCATTAGATATGATGGATCAAATTAAAATAAAATTAGATGCTTTATCCAAAGATCTTCTCAAAACATATGAGAGTAGTCAACGGCGTCAAGGGCTTATTAATGGCTTTAAAATAGCAATTGTTGGAAAACCGAATGTTGGTAAGAGTTCTCTTTTAAATACGCTTTTAAGTTATGACAGAGCTATTATTAGTAATATTGCAGGAACCACACGCGATACAATTGAAGAAGAGCTTCGTATTGGAACGCATTTGGTCAAGATTGTTGATACTGCAGGTATTAGGCAAGCGCATGATGCCATCGAAAAAATTGGAATCGAGCGTTCTATTTTAGCTATTGAAGAGTCTGAAATAGTGATTGCGATGTTTGATAATAGTCGTGTATGTGATCACGAAGATGAAGAAATTTTAAATCTTTTAAGCCAATATTCTGCTGATAAAAAAATTCTTATGGTCCTTAATAAAACAGATTTAGCCAGTTGTTTTGACACAAAACGTTTAGGTAAAGAGTTTATTGCTCTGGAGTGCCAAAAAGATGCACAGCATATTATAGAGGCTTTGCATAGTATTTTGGATCAAACGACACAAGAAGATAATTTATTGTTAACATCACAAAGACAAATAGATGCTGTACGTAAGACATATGAAAATGTTAAAGCGTCGTATGCTCTTTTAGGAGAAGGGGAGCTAGAACTCTTTGCTTTTCATTTAAACGATGCTATTATGGCTATTTCTTCTATTTCTATGGCATTTGATAGGGATGAAATTTTAGATAAAATGTTTGGGCAGTTTTGCCTTGGAAAGTAAAGCATACTCTTTATTGTTAGTTTGGGTGTTTTAAGATTTAATTTATAAACTATTTACCTCAATGTGATACTATGAAAAAATAGGCTTGTTGCGTTAGTTTTTATCAAAGATGGTGCAAGAAGTCTACTATAAAAGAGAGGTTTTTGATGTTTAAAAAGATGATAAAAGAGTTTATTCAACGGCAATCTTCAGCAGGAATTATTCTTATTCTTGCAACCATTTGTGCACTTTTTTTACAAAATAGTTTTTTAGCTGAAATATATACAAAATTTTTACATACGCCTGTGCAAGTGAGTGTTGAGACGTTTGGTATTGCAAAACCACTGCTCTTGTGGGTGAATGATGGGTTAATGGCCATTTTCTTTTTTCTGATTGGTCTTGAAGTGAAGCGTGAAGTTTTAGAGGGAGAACTTTCTACTAAAAGTCAAATTGCACTTCCGTCGATTGCGGCATTGGGTGGAATGGTGATGCCCGCTCTTATTTTTATTGCTTTTAATTATAAAGATACTTTTGCAATGAATGGTTGGGCAATTCCAACGGCAACGGATATTGCATTTGCATTAGGTATTATCTCGCTTTTAGGAACAAGGGTTCCTGCTTCGTTAAAAATATTTTTGATGGCATTAGCTATTATTGATGACCTTGGAGCTATTGTTATTATTGCACTCTTTTATACAAATGATTTATCTATACTTTCCATCAGTGTCGCTCTGGTTGCCCTTTTAATTCTTTTTCTTATGAATCGAATGAATGTCGCCAAAAAAGCAGCTTATATTTTAGTTGGAATTGTTTTATGGGTGAGTGTTCTTAAATCGGGCGTTCATGCGACTATTGCAGGTGTCTTAATTGCCTTTAGTATTCCTTTGTATTCTATTGGTCAGACAGGTGAGCGTTTTTCTATGGTTAAAGAATTAGAACATGATTTACATTATTGGGTTGCATTTTTTATTCTGCCACTTTTTGCTTTTGTAAATGCTGGGGTTGATCTTCGAAATTTATCAGCTTCTGCACTATTTTCAGACGTATCATTAGGCATTATATGTGGGCTCTTTTTAGGGAAACAGTTGGGTGTTTTTGTCTTTAGTTATATCGCTATTAAATTAGGCATTGCTAAGCTTCCTTCAGGCAGTAACTTTGCGCAACTCTATGGTGTTGCTATTTTAACAGGTATTGGTTTTACCATGAGTCTTTTTGTGAATACTTTGGCATACAATGACACAGATTTATTTCATTATGCAGATAAATTGGCTATTTTACTAGGGTCGTTTTTCTCAGGATTAATCGGTTATTTATTTTTACATCGAGTGACAAAAGTGGTATAAATATTATAAAGTTGGCTTTTCTAAAATATTTAAAAAAGTCAACTTTTTATCTTTACATGTAAAGATTATTCACGTACGACATCGTAACCTTTTGGGATTTCTGCCTTAAAAAGGGTCTCGTCTAAAAAGAGATTGGTTGTCTGATTTGAAAAAAGAATTTCCACAGCATTATCCAGCTTATCTTTATACGTCACTTTTTCAATACGCTCTTTTGTAGCAATAATGGTATACGTTGTTTCCATAAATTTAGTTACATAGGTATTGGGTTTTATCTCTTGAGCTTCTTGAAGAAGTTGTGCGATATTGGGAATATTTTCTAATGTTGTAATAATCGCTTGTTCTAATTCGGGTTCTATAATTAAGACACGAGTGTGATTAAAATAGATTTTTTTTGCCACAGGTTTTTCATAAATCCAAAGCGCTTTTTTATTATCCGTTGCATATAAGGTTCCTTCATAAACAATGGTTTTATTTTGATCATTGGTAAGCGTTTGTAAAAAATCACTTTGTATTGTTTTAAAATGGTCAATCTTTGCAAAAAGGAGTGACGTGAGCGTGAGAAAAATGAGAGGGATTCGCATAAAATACTCCTATAAAAGGCAATTAAGATATGGAGTTTTATCAAATAGATAGTAAAAGTATGATAAAATCCTAAGTTTTATCAGAAATTAATGTAAATGCAAAGAAAAATTGAGGTGAAATCGCATGATATTGAGTAATTTAATTCGTAAAATTTTTGGCACGAAAAATGATCGTGTTATTAAAGAACTTTCTCAGCGCGTTAAAAAAATTAACGCCTTAGAGTCGAGCTATGAAAAATTGAGTGACGATGCTCTTAAAGAAGCCTTTAGTAGTCTAAGAACAGAAGTTCAATCAGGAAATAAATCATTAGATGATGTTTTAAATGATGTTTTTGCTATCACAAGAGAGGTGAGTAAGCGAACCACAGGAATGCGTCATTTTGATGTTCAAATGATTGGTGGTTTGGTCTTGCATGGTGGGGATATCGCTGAAATGAAAACAGGTGAGGGTAAAACACTTGTTGCAACGTTGCCAGTCGTTTTAAATGCTATGAGTGGAGAAGGTGTTCATGTTGTTACCGTCAATGACTACCTTGCTAAGCGTGATGCAAGTGACATGTCACGTATTTATAACTTTTTAGGGCTTAGTGTTGGTATCGTCACGAATGATTTAGAAAATGATACACAACGAAAAGAACAATATGATGCTGATATTACATATGGAACAAATAACGAATTTGGGTTTGATTATTTAAGAGATAATATGCGCTACTCTTTAGATGAGAAGGTACAACGCGTCCATCATTTTGTTATTGTAGATGAAGTAGACTCTATTTTAATCGATGAAGCAAGAACCCCTTTAATTATTTCAGGACCTTCGAATCGAACATTAGATGGCTATAAACTAGCAGACAATGTGGCGAAAAAGTTGGTTAAAGAGGGTGATTTTACCGTTGATGAAAAAAATCGTACGATTTTAATGACAGAAGAAGGAATTGGAAATGCTGAAAAACTTTTTGATGTAGACAACCTTTATAGTCTTGAAAATGCTGTTTTATCGCATCATCTTGACCAAGCACTTAAGGCACATTATCTTTTTACTGTTGACGTTGATTATGTTGTACGTGAGGGTGAAATTGTTATTGTTGATGAATTTACAGGTCGTTTGAGTGAGGGAAGACGTTTTTCAGAAGGATTGCATCAAGCCTTAGAGGCTAAAGAGGGTGTGATGATTAAAGAAGAGTCGCAAACCCTTGCGGATATTACCTTTCAAAACTATTTTAGATTGTACAAAAAATTAGCGGGCATGACAGGAACAGCCCAGACAGAAGCAACTGAATTTGCACAAATTTATAATTTAGAAGTTATTTCTATTCCGACCAATGTGCCAATGCGCAGAGAAGATATGAATGATTTAATTTATAAAACAGAGCGTGAAAAATTTGAAGCAGTAATTAAAGATATTAAAGAGTGTCATATAAAAGGACAACCTGTTTTAGTGGGAACTGCTTCGATTGAAAAAAGTGAACTTTTGCATGAATTACTCAAAAAAGAGAAAGTTCCTCATTCCGTTTTAAATGCGAAAAATCATGAAAAAGAAGCTCAAATTATTAAAGACGCTGGTGTTAAAGGAGCCGTAACGATTGCAACCAATATGGCAGGACGTGGTGTTGATATTAAAATCACGGATGAAATTAAAGCGTTAGGTGGGTTGTATATTATTGGTACAGAACGCCATGAGAGCAGACGCATTGACAATCAATTGCGTGGTCGTTCTGGGCGTCAGGGCGATGTGGGTAAGAGTCGTTTTTATTTAAGCCTTGAAGACAATTTACTTCGTATTTTTGGAAGTGATCGTATTAAAGCAATTATGGAGCGATTAGGCATTGAAGAGGGTGAACATATTGAGTCAAAAATGGTGACACGTGCCGTTGAAAATGCACAGAAAAAAGTTGAAGCACTTCATTTTGAGTCTCGTAAGCATCTTCTTGAGTACGATGATGTCGCTAATAAACAGCGTAAGACAATTTATAATTTTAGAAATGAGCTTTTAAGTACAGCATATGATATTGAAAATAAAATCAAAGATATTCGTCTTGAATTTGTGACCAATACCCTTTTTAAAGCAGAAATTTATGAGGGGATTGCTCAGGGTGACTATAACATAGAGCGTTTAGTTTCTCTTCTTAAAGATGAATTAAATGAAGACTTTGATGTACATGCATTGCAAGGTTTAGATTTTGAAGCTTTGCGTGCACATATTATTGAGAAACTGACTGAAAGTTTTGAGATGAAAATGTCGGTAGTGGATGATGTCCAACGCAAAGAAATTGAGCGTATTTTATATCTTCAAGTGATTGATAATGCGTGGAGAGCACATTTATATCAAATGGACATTCTCAAAACAGGTATTGGTCTTCGTGGATACAATCAAAAAGATCCATTGACAGAGTATAAAAAAGAGAGTTATAATCTTTTTATTGAGCTTGTAGAACAGATTAAATTTGAGAGTTTTAGAACCTTGCATATTGTTCAGCTTCGTGATAATAAAGAGGAAGAAGAGCGTCATGCTATGGAGGAAATGATTCGTAAGATGGAAGCAGCAAATGCCAATGCAACACTGCATCATCAAAGTCCTTTTGGTAATGAAGAAGACGAAGCTAATGAAGAAAAAAAGACCTCTCGCAATGAACCATGTCCTTGTGGAAGTGGTAAGAAATATAAACAGTGTTGTGGCAAGAGTGGTCCTAAAAAAGGGCTTTTAGCGTAAGGATTTTGGGTGCAAAAGAATCTTAGCTTTTACCTTGTTAAAAAGTATTTACGTTTTGATAAGTCGCAACCTTTTATTACCGTTATTTCTTTTTTAGCATTTTTTGGCGTAGCAATTGGATTGATGGTCTTAATGGTTGCTATGGCTATTATGAATGGTTTTGATAAAGAGTTTGAAAAGAAATTGTTTACTATGAACTATCCGTTGTCTATTTATTCTCGTAGTTTTAATCCTGTGAGTGAGATGGATTTGCAACGATTAGAAGCACAATTTCCACAACTCAAGTTTAGTCCTTATATTTCGACTCAAGTTATTATTAAAAAAGGAAATAGGCTTGAAGGTGGCATGCTTTTTGGTGTCTATTTCGAACAAGAAGCAAAAATAAATACTATTTTAGCAGAGGCTATTAAAGATAAAACATTAGATAAATACGACCTTATAACGGGTAGTGAAATTGCAAAAACACACCAGTTTTCTGCTGATGAAAAAGCAACACTTATTTTTACTAAAAATGATCCTGGTGGTATGAGTTTAATCCCTAAAATGAAACGCTTCAATTATCAAGGTTCATTTCGTTCTGGACTAATGGCATATGATAAAGCGTATATGTATACCACTCTTGATTCTTTGGCGCAAGTTTTACAGTATGAAGAGGGAAAATATGATGGTATTCATATTTATTCAGAGGATCCTTTTGCCGATATCGAGAAAATTCGAAGTGTGCTGCCAGATGACTTAGGTATTGTGGGTTGGTGGCAAATGAATGGAAACTTTTTTGCAGCCCTCGCCCTTGAAAAAAGAGCACTTTTTATTGTTTTAATGTTAATTATTTTGATTGCATCATTGAATATTATTAGTTCTCTTTTAATGACAGTTATGAACAGACGTAAAGAGATAGCCTTGTTACTTTCATTGGGTGCTTATAAACATGAAATTAAAAATACATTTTTCTATTTAGGCATTGTTATTGGTGGAGGAGGAATGCTATTTGGCATTGTTCTTGGATTTTTAGCACTTTTTCTCTTGGGTTCTTTTGATCTTATTTCACTTCCTGCTGATGTGTATGGAACTGCTAAATTACCACTAGATCTTTCTATATTGGATTTTTGGCTTACAGTTGTTGGTACAACTATTATTGTAGCGCTTTCGTCTTATTATCCTGCGTATAAAGCAACACAGATTAATGTTTTAGATACGTTACGTAATGAATAAAAAAGTAGTAGGTTGTCCTACTACTTTAAAAGTTCTGAAGTAATATTGCAATTATCTTCTACAATATCATGGAGTTTTTTCACTAATATTTGTGCATTTGTTCCATCATCAGGGTAACTGACAATTGTCTCAGATGGTTCTTGATCTAAAAACCCCTGAATCCCACTTAAAACTTCCATGGCACCATTCCAATCCGTTCCTGTGAGCATAACAACATAATGATTGCTATGATTAAAAATGGCATCTGTTTTTCGCAGAATATCTTGAAACATTTTTAAGCAATCAATCTCTTCCTTATCGTCTAATGAAAAAAAGATAAGTGAAAAGGGAACCTCATCTTTAATTCCAAAGCGTTCTAATAAAGCGATATGATGATCGATAAAATGGTTTAAATCACTATTTGAAAATGTAATTCCAGACATAAGGGCTCCTTTTGACCTATTTGTTTTAATTGTACTCTAAAATTTACATGAGTGTTTCAATTTTTTCAAAATTAAAATAATTATAGCCGTCTTTGTGTTCATAGGTAAAGTTAAGATGATGGGCTTTGATAATATTTTGAACAATATAAAGTCCTAATCCAAAACTTTGATGTGAGTTTTTTTCCTGAACAAAAGGTTCAAGGTAATGCGAAAGCTCTTTGGTAAGAGGTTTTCCGTGGCTAATAAAAGAGATTTTAGAGCGTGTTGCAAGTATTTTTATTTTTTGGTCACTTGAATATTTAATGCCATTGTCAATGACATTTTTCATGGCTGTTGTGAAGAGTCTAAAGTCTACATGTAAAATGATTTCTTCATCTATAATTTCATTTTCGACTTGTTCTGGTAAAATCATGGCAAGATCAATCGCTTCATCGAGTAAATCAACTAAAAGATAAGGTTTGACATTTTTGAGTCCTTCTCCTGAAGTTATTTGCTCAATAGATGCAAATTCATTAATCAGTAATTCAAGTTTTTCAAATGTTGAGATAAGGCGCTCTTTTTGTTTGCTATTTTCAAGCATTTCGGCACTAATGCGCCCTTTAGTAATGGGCGTTTTAAGCTCATGCATAATGTTTCGCAAAAAAAGTTGTCTGGAGTGATTGAGTTTATTAATTTGTTCAACAGCATTATGAAAAGAGTTGGCTACTTGAGAAATCTCATCTTCACCATCAGCTTTACAGTTAATTTTTAAATCACCTTTTGCGAAACGATCCATCTGGCGTTTGAGTTTACGAAGGGGTTTTAATTTTCGAATAGTTAAAATATAAGCGACAATAATAATAGCAAAGACACTACCAAAGATGGTTTTAATTAAATCGTAACGGTAGGGTTGAAAATCTTCATCTTTAAGAAGCAAAGATGAATACTTGGTTTCAATGTGTAAATAGTGGTCATTTTCATAACGTAAAATGGCACTTGTTCCAATTTTATCTGCAATTTTTTGGATAATTTGAGCACGTTCGATAATAGATTGTTTGACCTCTTTATCCGTAATTTCACGCATCTGATAGCCCTGAACTTGTCTTTTAAGTTCTTCATTGGTAATAAAATTATTTAAATGGAACAATGTAGCACGGGAGATAATGGAGTATTTTGTATTGAGCTTTTCTGTGTAGGTTTGTTTGTCGTATTCTAATAAAAAGAGAAGGGCTAAGAAAATACTGACGATACTGGTCGCAAAAATAAAGGTAATACTGTAAAAAATAGACGATTTTGTCATTGTAAAAACTTATAGCCAATGCCTCTTACGGCATGAATGTAAATGGGCTCTTTTGGATTTTCTCCTAGTTTTTGACGAATACGTCCGATAATGACATCAATACTTTTATTGGTTGTCTCTTCGCTGATGGCTTCAATATTGTAAATGAGTTCTTCTCGTGACACTACACCGCCCTCTTTTTTAATCAAGTATGCTAAAATCCCATATTCTGCTGCTGTTAAGTGCAGTTCCTTATTTTGAAAAAGAATGCTTCTTTGATGCTCATTAAGATGAAATGCTTTTGTTTTCTGCAGAGAATTTTCAGTTGTTATGACTCCCTTTTGTCTTCGTAGTAAACTCATAATACGTGCTTGAAGTTCTCGTGGATTGTAGGGTTTTGGTAAATAATCATCGGCGCCATTTTCAAGCGCAGTCACTTTGTCTGTAATATCTGTTCGTGCAGAGGAGATAATGATTGGAAGCGTATGACGTTTTCGAATTTCTTTACACACTTCTAGCCCATCAATGCCTGGAAGTGTGAGGTCTAAAATGACTAGATCAAAAGCGTGTGTGTCAAGAGTTGATAAGCCAATATAAGGATCATCAGCAACGGTAATCGTAATATCAAATTGCTCTAAATACTCTGTTAAAATTTCAGCCAATTCTAAATCATCTTCGATCATCAAAATTTTTGTCATACACTACTCACTTCTTTTTTACATGTAAAGAGCATTATAACAAAATAGGAGGTAAAAACCTCCTATTTTAAGGCATTACAAGAATGGCACGATAATTTCTACGGCTGATAAGAACACGTTTTTTACTATTTTTGTATTCTTTAAGTGCTGTATTTAAATCTTTTAGAGAGCTAATACGCATTTGTTCAATTTGAAGAATAATATCTCCTTCTTTAAATCCCATCTTTTCGGCTTTGGAATCTTCTTTAACTTCAAGGACTAAAACACCTTCTGTTTCTTTTGAAAGTTGGTATTGTTGCCTTGTTTTAGCGTTAATTTCAACAAGGGTTAATCCTTCAATAGAACTTGATGTGCTTTTCCCATCACTACTGATGAGTATATCCGAATCCATTTTAGAGAGTTTTACTTTGGTTGTTTTGATTTTTTTATCGCGTTCATAGGAGATGGTGATATTTTTTTCAGGAGAAATAGATGCAATAGTGTTTTTAAGCTCATTAGCATTTTTGATTTTAACGCCATCTACTTCAATAATGAGATCAGAGATTTGAAGTCCTGCTTTTTGGGCAGGAGAATCCTTCTCAATCATTAAAATAAGAGCACCTTGTTTATTTTCATAAAGCTCTTTGAGTTCGTTGGTTAAATCAGAAATGGAAACACCCATAAACCCACGTTCAACTTTTCCATCCTCAATTAATGATGTTGCGATTTTTTGTACCATATTGGAAGGAATTGCAAAACCAATACCGTTATTTCCGCCACTTCTTGAAAGAATAGCGCTGTTAATACCAATCAACGCTCCACGACTATCAACCAGTGCACCACCAGAGTTTCCTGGGTTAATGGAGGCATCGGTTTGAATAAAGTTTTCGTATTGATTTAATCCTACATTGCTTTTATTCAGCGCTGAAATAATGCCTTGCGTAATGGTTTCACCCACACCAAATGGATTGCCAATGGCAAAAACCAAATCGCCTTCAAGCAGATTGGATGAATCACCAAATTTGGCTACATGTAAATTTTTAGCATCAATTTTAACCACAGCAAGATCTGTTTTTGGATCTTCTCCTATAATTTTTGCTTTGTACTCTTTTTCGTCATTTGGAAGGGTAATCACAATTTCATCTGCCCCCTCAACCACGTGATTATTGGTAACGATATACCCATCTTTTGAGATAATAACACCTGAACCTAATGAGTGAGATTTTCGTTCTTGTTGTTTAAATTCAGGCATACGATTGCCAAAAAATTCTTTAAAGAACGGATTTTGCATGAGTTCATTGAGTTGCTCATTTTGTTTACTTTTTTTAGTCGTCGCAATATTTACGACACTGTTTTTACTCTCTTTAATAGCATTGTGGTAAGAGACAATGACGTTGTGTGATGTCGCATCAATACGCTGTGAATCTTGAGGCATCTGCTCAATGTTAACCGTTGCACTAAAAAGAGAAAGTGCTGTAAATAATGAGAGGTAGATAACCTTATTCATAGAAGACTCCTTGATTATTTTATACCTGTAAATTATAAGAAAACGAGGTAAACATAAAGTAAATGTTGAGTCATCATAGTCTTCAAAGTTGATTGATACAGACTAAACTTTTATGGTATAATCGCAATAAATATTATACGAGGTTTAAGGTTATGAGTAAGAGTTTATATGATACATTAGATATATCGCAAGATGCGAGTGCGGAAGAGATAAAAAAAGCGTATCGCCGTTTAGCGCGTAAGTATCATCCTGACATTAACAAAGATGCAGGTGCAGAAGAGAAATTTAAAGAGATTAATGCTGCTTATGAAATTTTAAGTGATGAGCAAAAACGTCGCCAGTATGACCAATACGGTGACAACATGTTTGGTGGACAAAATTTTCATGATTTTGCCCATGCTCAAAATGGTGCGAATTTAGATGATATTTTACGCTCTATCTTTGGTGGTGGTGGCGGTTTTGGTGGCTTTAGTAGCAGGCAAGGTGGATTTGGAGGCTTTAGCAATGCTGGCTTTGGAGGTTTTAGTGAACCTGATTTGGATGTGAGTGCAAAAATTATTATTCCTTTTAATGTAGCCATTTTAGGAGGAAAACACTCTTTATCTTATAACAATGAAAACTTTGATGTAAAGATACCTGCAGGGATTAAAAACGGCGAAAAAATGCGGGTTAAAGATAAAGGCAAATCTTTTCAAGGGCAAAAGGGTGATTTGATTTTGAGTGTTGAAGTGGCTTCAAGTCCTGAGTATACCCGAGAGGGAGATGATTTAATTAAAAGCATAGATATTCCTTTAAAGACAGCACTCTTTGGTGGTAAAGTAGCCGTTGATACGCTTTATAAGGAAATTACGCTTAAGGTTAAGGAAGATACAAAAAATGGACAAAAATTTAGGGTTAAAGAGTATGGTGCACTTAACCGTAAAACGCAAAACAAAGGTGATTTGTACCTGATTGCTAACATTGTGTTACCCCCTTTGTCTTCACTTGATAGTGAGTTGAAAGCAGTGTTAGAAACCAAACTACCAAACTAAGAAGGAGTCTTTTATGCATCATGGTTATGAAGAGCCAGTTTATTTGATTAGTGTGGTTGCTAAAGTTTTAACCATTCATCCTCAAACATTACGTCAGTACGAAAGAGAGGGGTTGGTTAGTCCTTCACGTACCGATGGAAAAATGAGACTTTATTCGCAACGGGATATTGATAAAATTAAAATGATTCAGCGTTTAACGCGTGATTTGGGTGTTAATTTGGCAGGGGTAGATATTATTATGCAGCTTAAAGACAAAATTGATGAATATGAGTCGTTGATTGAGAGCTTACGTTTAGAAGTGAGTGGACTTTCAAAGAAAAATACTCAAACCAAAAATCCTTTAGTGAAGCATAAAAATAGCTACGAAATTATTTTATTCGGGGAGTAATTTTGGAGAATTTATTGACGGTAATTCTCAGTGCGACAGCCATAGCTACTTTTTTAAATATTTTATTAAAACGTTTTAATATTCCTACGATTATCGGGTATATTTTTACAGGTTTTGCTATTGCTTATTTGTTTGAATTGGGACGCAATAATGACTCTTTAACGCACATTGCTGAGTTTGGTATTGTTTTTTTAATGTTTACGATTGGATTAGAATTTTCGATTAAACATCTTATGGCAATGAAAAAAGATGTTTTCTTTTTTGGGCTTTTGCAAGTCTCTTTGGTGGGGGGGAGTGATTGCATTAAGTACGGAGTATTTATTTGGTATTGAGAAAAAAAGTGCCATTATTATTGGTTACGCTTTGGCTCTTTCCTCTACGGCGATTGTACTTAAAATTTTCAACGATAGAGGTATGATTCATACCGTATATGGTCGAAAAGCTTTGGGTATTTTACTTTTTCAAGATATTGCAGTGATTCCTATTTTATTGATGATTAATATTTTTTCCAATCAGGAAAGTTCACTTTCGACACTGTTGTTACAAACCTTTTACAGTGTTGTGATTATTTTAGGGTTGATGTTTCTCATTGGTAAATATGTGCTAAATCGCTTTTTATCGCTTGTTGTTTGGGCAGATACGGAAGAAATTTTTATTGCTGCGGTGCTTTTATTTGTGGTGGGTGCCTCATTTTTAGCGCATATGTTAGGATTTTCCTATTCTCTGGGTGCTTTTTTAGCAGGAATGATGATGTCTGAGAGTCAATATAAACATCAAATTGAAGCAGACCTTGTACCGTTTCGTGATTTGCTCTTAGGACTCTTTTTTATTACGGTGGGGATGCAAATTGATTTGAGTCTTATCATCGAAAATTATGCGATGATTTTGCTTTCTTTAGCCCTTATGATGGCGTTTAAAACACTGGTGGTTTTTGCGATACTCTTTTTCTCTGTAGGCGGAAGGGTTGCGCTTAAAACGGGGTTGGCATTGTGTCAAGGCGGTGAGTTTTCATTGGCGATTTTAGCCTTAGCAAGCTCAAGTTCTCTGATCAGCCCAACAGTGGCTCAAATTTTAATCGTCACGGTGGTTATTTCTATGGTAATGACTCCTTTTCTTTTAAAAAATTTGAAAAAAATTGTTGATACGGTTAACACCGAACCGAGTAATGGAGATTTTATGATTCACTCATCAGGGATTAAGGATCATATTATTGTATGTGGTTATGGAAAATTAGGACAAGAGATTGTGTATCGTTTGAAAAAGATGAATGTGAATTATTTGGTTTTAGAACACGATATTAATTTAGTCAAGTTAGGACAAAGCAGGGGTGAGCCTGTTTATTTTGGCAATGCCGCAGAGAAAAGTATTTTAAAAAATGCTTTCGTGGAGAATGCTAAAGCGGTGATTATTGCCATTAACAATGAAAAAAAATTGATTTTGTTGTGTGAAATCTTAAAGTCATTTAATACTTCGATTAAGATTGTGGCAAAAGCGAGTGATTATGATGAAAAAATGTTGCTTAAATCTTTACATGTAAAACATATTGTAAATGAAGGAAGAGAGGCAGCTAAAGCCCTTTTGAAGGTTGCAATGCAAGAGGATGAAGCGTTATTGAGTGATAAATAACGCTATTTCGTCGCTTAAAAAATAGTCATTATTGTAGATTCTATTTTCTTTACATGTAAGCTTTTTTTCTTGAAGTAAAAGCATGACCCTCTCTTTTTCTTTGGGTGTAAAATGCTCCAATTTGATACCAATAATACTTCGAAGTCCTAAAAAAATCATTTCTACATGTAAATCTTCAACGCTGAGTTCTTCTATCTCTTGCATGGTGGGATTTTGAATGTATGTTTCTATGTCTTTAGAGGGATAAAATCGTCTGTTTTTTAAAAAACCAACAGCTCCAGCGCCTATACCTAGATAGTTTTTTTGTTCCCAATAGCCTTTATTATGGCGACTTTGATACGTGCCAAAATTAGAAATTTCATATTGAGGGAATCCTGCTTGAATAATCGCATTGACAAAGTCTTTCGCTAGTTTTTCAGAGCTATTGGTCACATCGTTGCGAGTATAAAAAGGGGTTTTTTCTTCAAGGGTGAGCGCATACGCACTGAGATGATTGATGGGTAATGAAGTAGCCATGCGCAGATCTTCATGTAAAAGCATGGGCGTGTCAAGGCTTGTGCCATAAATAAGATCGAGTGAAATATTTTGTATACCTAAGGCATCTGCATTTAAAATGGCTTCTTCTGCCATTTTCGGGGTATGATTACGTCCTAAAAAATGCAATTTTTCTCTATTGAAACTTTGGACGCCAAAGCTTAAACGGTTTAATCCTAAGCTTTTCATCTCATGCATCCATACTTTGGTTGCAGAGTGAGGATTGGCTTCGGAGGTGATTTCTGCGTCTTGAGCGAGATAAGGAGAAAGCATCTCGAAAAAAGGTGCGTACCATGAAGCTGAAACGGTGGAAGGTGTTCCTCCCCCTATAAATAATGAGCGAATTTCATGTTTACCGACATTGAATTTTTCAAGTTCAAAAGAGAGTTGTTGTGTCATGCTTTGCATATACTTTTGTTTCAAAGCACTTTGATTTGTATAAGAGTTAAAAGTGCAGTAGTGGCATTTACTATCGCAAAAGGGGATATGCACATATGCAAGCACGGATTTCCTTGTATCAAGCAAGTTTAATGACTTTTTCGTTACCATTGTAACAAAAATATAGAGGTAATGCGCAATTATGGAATCACCAAAACGATACAGACCCAATGTTGCTGCTGTGATCGTCTCTTCTCGATATCCGTTCCAATGTGAGCTTTTTATTGCCAGTCGTAGCGATATTGAAGGTGCGTGGCAGTTTCCACAAGGAGGCATTGATGAGGGTGAAACACCTGAAGAAGCGCTTTTTCGTGAATTAGAAGAGGAAATTGGTACAGGAGATGTTGAGATTATTGCAGAGTTTCCTGAATGGTTACAATACGATTTTCCTCAAAAAATTGCTCAGAAAATGTACCCTTTTGATGGACAGAGCCAAAAATATTTTTTAGTAAGACTCAAGCATGATGACAAAATTAATCTTGCGACCAAAGAGCCAGAATTTTGTGATTTTAAGTTTGTAGGTTTGGAAGAGGTTTTTGATTTTATTACCTATTTCAAACGTCCCGTTTATAAGCAGGTGTTAGAATATTTTAAAAAAGAAGGGTATCTCTAAGATGTTGATTGTTCAAAAGTACGGAGGAACAAGTGTCGGCAATGTGGAGCGTATTGAAGCTGTTGCCAAAAGGGTCATTGAGAGCAAACAAGAAGGTCATGATCTTGTTGTCGTGGTTTCTGCCATGAGCGGTGAAACCAATAAACTTTTAGATTTTGCGTCACATTTTAGCACAACACCTAATGTGCGCGAAGTGGACATGCTTTTAAGTTCTGGTGAGCGTGTTACCAGTGCACTTTTAGCAATTGCGCTTGAAGCACAAGGCTATTCTGCAGTTTCTATGAGCGGCAGACGTGCGGGTATTGTGACCGATAATGTCCATACTAAAGCGAGGATCGAGCATATTGATACGCAAGAGATGAAAAATGCATTGGCTGAGGGTAAAATTATTGTCGTGGCTGGGTTCCAAGGCGTAACACACGATGGTGAGGTTTCCACCTTAGGGCGAGGAGGAAGTGATCTATCCGCTGTTGCTATCGCAGGAGCTCTTGAAGCGGATTTATGTGAAATTTTCACAGATGTAGATGGTGTCTATACCACAGATCCACGCATTGAACCTAAAGCAAAAAAACTGGATAAAATCAGTTATGATGAAATGCTAGAACTCGCAAGTTTAGGAGCAAAGGTGCTTCAAAGCCGTTCCGTTGAAATGGCTAAAAAATTGAATGTCAATTTAGTGACACGAAGCAGTTTTAATAAAAATGAGGGAACACTTATTACAAAGGAAGATAACATTATGGAACAACCATTGGTTAGCGGTATTGCACTCGATAAAAATCAAGCCAGAGTCACTCTTCGTGGCGTGACAGACAAACCAGGCATTGCGGCTGAAATTTTCAAAAAATTGGCTGATAGTAATGTCAACGTTGATATGATTATTCAAAATGTAGGACACGATGGCACCACTAATTTAGGCTTTACCGTTCCTCAAAATGAGCTTGAAAGGACTAAAGCAGCTATGAATGAGTTACGAGCCAGTGAAGGCGTTGAGTATGATAGTGATATTGTAAAAGTTTCAATTGTCGGTGTGGGCATGAAATCACACAGTGGTGTTGCGTGTAAAGCCTTTGATACGATGGCAAAAGAGGGCATTAACATTGAAATGATTAGTACCAGTGAAATCAAAATTTCGATGGTCATTCAAGCAAAATACGGTGAATTAGCAGTTCGTGCCTTGCACAGTGCCTACCAAATTGGATAAATAATTAATGCAAAAATTTTTAACGTGGACGTTAGAGCAGATACGAAAAGATGGCTCATCTATGAGTTGGATGGAAGAGAAGCGGTTCGAATGGGTACCGCTTTGTGCCTCCATGCTCAAAAATCTTTTAGATGGGCATACTTTTATTGTCATTACCGATGATGATAGAGAATGGTTTTGCCACTATATGCTACGAGCCTTGAACAATCATCGTAAAAACAGACCTATTTTACCGTTTATCTCATTGCAAACGCTCTATCCTAATTTGTATCAAGTGAAGACAAAGGATGATATTGAGTTGTTAGAAAATATGCTTTCACAGGTTTTTCCAAGTGGATATACCTTTTTTTATGTAGGGAAAAACAGTGATATCAAAATGCAAATAGCCAAACGTAAAGATGATAGTTTTATGTGGATTATGGACGAGCATATTCAAAATAGCTTTTATCTTTTAAGTGATGATGACAGTTTAGATATAAAATTAATTCAGCTTTTTAGACTCTTAGATAAAAGTATTGATGCCGTGCTTTTTGCTGAGGTTACCTTTGATAATGAGTGATGAAGGTCTTTTTAGCCATATTTTAATTTCAAAAAATGTGGAGAAAGCCAAAGAGAGTTTACAAGAAACATATGCCAAAGAGCGTCATCTCTTTTTTGTCAAAGATGAATTTTTACTTGAAGATGCCAAAGAGGTTATCAAAGAGGCATATATTGCAGAATCCGTACAAAAATATTTGATTTTAGTGGCAAAAGGGTATCGTGTTGAGGCCCAAAATGCACTTTTGAAAATTTTAGAAGAGCCTCCTCGCCACATTGTTTTTATTGTGGTAGCTCCTTCTAAAAATGCCTTGCTTCCTACCATCCGATCTCGTTTAGTTCAAAAAGAGCTTTTATCTGAACGTGAGGTAATACACTCAGGACTTAATTTAAAGCAATTAGATTTAAGTGATATTTATCCCTTTATACAAAAACATCAATCGTGTGAAAAAAGCGTTTTAAAAGAGTTGGTTCAAGCTATTGTGTATGAAGCGATTCATGAACACCATCTGCGTTTTAGTGAAAAAGAGCTAGAAGCGTTTCAAAAATTAGTGCATTTAGTCGAACTTAATGCGAGGGCGCAAACCATCTTAACAACACTTTTGTTATCTATTATGCTTAGGAAATACCAATGAGATGCTATAAACTTTCTTCAACCACAAATGTGGCTTCGGTGTTTGATGCCTTAGGTGTTACGAAAGAGGGTATTTCGATTTTAAAGCAAAAGGCGCATGTGAATTTTGTGTATATCAAAGATTTAAAAGCACCTGCTGCTAATATTTTAAAGCAAGATGCTCTTTCCATCGGTGCGGATTTAGCTGTGCCAAAAGAGACGATTACATGTAAAACTCCAGTAGTAGATGCTCTTTTGATTGCAAATGATAAACAGCTTAAAGAGCTAAGTTTAAAAGAAAAAATACAACCTTTTGGACTTAAGGATTTCGCAAAAAAACTGGGTGAATTTGTTTTTACATGTAAAGATGATTTTGTAGTGATGGGTGTCATTAATACCAATGAAGATAGTTTTTTCGAAGGAAGTCGTTTTAGTGGCGAGAAGGCATTAAAGCACATTGAAGAGATGATAGAATCAGGGGCTGGAATTATTGACTTAGGCGGTGTTTCAAGTCGTCCGGGAAGTCTTGGGGTGAGTGAAGAAGAAGAGCTCTCTCGCATTGCTCCAATTGTGGATTTGATTGCGAAAAACAACCTTACATGTAAAGCCAAATTTTCACTTGATAGTTATTCGCCTTTGTGTTTAGAATATGCGCTTTCAAGTGGATTTAGCATTGTTAATGACATTACAGCCCTTGCCAACGATGATGTGGCACGTGTGGCTGCACGGTATAATGCCACCGTTGTTTTGATGCATATGCAAGGCGAACCTTCATCGATGCAAGAGATGCCACATTACGATAATGTGATGCTTGAAGTGGATGCTTTTTTTGAGGAACGTATTGAAAAAGCAAAACGCTTTGGGATTGAAAATATTATTTTAGATGTCGGTATTGGTTTTGGAAAAACGTTGGAGCAAAATTTACAACTCCTTCAGCACCATGAACATTTTTTACATTTTGGGTATCCCTTACTCGTTGGGGCAAGCCGTAAATCAATGATTGATAAAATCATTCCTACGCCAATTTCTGAGCGTTTACCCGGAACATTAGCTCTTCATTTAAAGGCATATGAGCATGGAGCAACGATTCTTCGTGTTCATGATGTCAAAGCGCATGTGCAAGCTTTAAGTGTTTTACGTGCACTTCATCATACTGTATAGGATTCTTTTTTGGAAAAAATAATAGACCTTTTAAGTCGCATAAGTGCGCTCTATAACATTCCTCAGTGGATTGTCAATAGCGGTGCTGTGGCAATTGTTGTAATTTTGATTGCTTCTCCTTTTGTTGTGCGTTATTTGATGCAACCTAAATATTATAAATTTCGTGAAATGATTTTATTTAAAGTTTTATGGCGCTGGAAATATAAAAAAGGTGAGGTCATAGGGCTGTGGTGTTATTGCCCTAAGTGTCAAGCGATGCTCATGGTCGATGATGAAAATTGTCGCTCTGAGGAAAATTTACAGAATAAACTCACTTTTTTTATTTGCCATGAGTGTGGAGGAAATGAATTAGGTCGGGTTGTCGGTGGCGATAGACGTTATGTTTTAAGCCTTGTCAAACGTGATATTTGGCGACACATTCGTGATGGAAGTTATAACGAGGTTGCTTCCGCCACCAAAGGGGCATTAGAGCTTTATACTTCTTTAGAAACGAAAGAGCAGACGAGTGAACTTTGTAATGAAGTTGATGTTCTCGACTCTGAGAATGAAAAAGATGCGAAAGCAGTTTCGACGTGTGAAGAGAGTGATAAAAAGGCTGAGCCTGAGGAAGTAAAAAAAGATGGAATTTGAATTTTATTATTATGTGATTTTTTTAGTGACAGGATTTGTCGCAGGCTTTATTGATGCGATTGCAGGGGGTGGAGGAATCATTACCATTCCTGTGTTGATGGCCTCAGGTATGCCTCCACATGTAGCCTTAGCGACCAATAAATTGCAAGCCACGTTTGGCAGTGGTATGGCAGCGTTTAATTTTATTCGCAAAGGATTTATTAAATGGTCTGAAGTCGCCAAAGGCGTTTTGTATACCTTTGTGGGTGCCGCTCTTGGAACCTATGCTATTTTACTGATGGATCCCAATATGCTCGCTAAAGCGATTCCTGTGATGCTCGTGGCGATTTTTATTTATACACTTTTATCGCCTAAAATGGGGGAGAGTGACCGTCATGCTTATCTAGGGCAACACCTTTTCTTTTTTATTTTCGGTTTGGCGATTGGCTTTTATGATGGCTTTTTAGGACCTGGAACGGGGACATTTTGGACGATAGCTATGGTGGGGCTTTTAGGACTTAACCTCAAAAAAGCCACCGCACAAACCAAAGTGATGAATTTTACCAGTAACATTGTCTCTTTAGCGGTTTTTCTCTGGAGTGGGAATGTACTTTTTGCCATCGGCTTTTTGATGGGCTTTGGACAGGTGATAGGCGCTTATTTTGGCTCAAATATGGTGATTAAAAAAGAGGTGAAGTTTATTCGACTCTTTTTTCTTACGATGGTCGCTTTGACCCTTATGAAACTTATTTACAGCAGTTACATCGCATGAATTTTCAAGAATACAGTGAAAAAATAGAGATTTTAAAAGCGTGGGCAAAAGCCTATTACGTCGATGATGCGCCCATTGCCAGTGATGAAGAGTATGACAGACTCTATCATGAGATTTTGGCATTTGAGAAGGAAAATCCTCTCTTTGCGGATGAGAGTAGTCCCACAAAGCGTGTGGGTGGTATGGTGCTTGAAGGTTTTAATAAAGCCTCGCATAAAGCCCGTATGTGGAGCATGGAAGATGTTTTTGATGAACACGATTTGGATGCGTGGATAGAGCGTGTTAAAAAAGTTAAAGAAAATTTTACCTTTTATTGCGAACCTAAGTTTGATGGGGCGAGCATGAACCTTGTTTATGACAAAGGTGTGCTTCAACAAGCGATTACCAGAGGCGATGGAAGTATCGGCGAGGATGTCACGCAAAATGTGAAAACCATTGGTTCTATTCCGTTGCAGATTGCCTATGAAGGGTTGATTGAGATTCGAGGCGAAGTGGTCATTAAAAAGGCGGATTTTGAGCGCTTAAATGAGGAGCGTTTGCACACAAATGAGCCACTTTTTGCGAATCCTAGAAATGCAGCTGCAGGGAGTTTGAGGCAGTTAGATACGAGCGTTACAGCCAAACGTAAACTCATGTTTTATCCATGGGGGATTGGTGAGAATCAGTTAGCGCAGACACGTTTAAGTGAGAAAATGCGTTTTGTGTATGATTTGGGTTTTTTACAACCACCACGCATTGTTGTCACACAGAATGTGGACGATGTCCATACGCTTTATCACGAATTGATTGAAACACGTGATGTCATTGAGATGATGATGGATGGTATGGTAGTAAAAGTCGATGAAATTGCCTTACAAGAGGAGTTAGGCTATACCGTGAAGTACCCTAAATGGATGGTGGCGTTTAAATTTCCAGCCATTGAAAAGGTGACAAAACTTAGAGCCATTACGCTTCAAGTCGGACGTACAGGGGTGGTCACACCTGTAGCGGAAGTCGAAGCGGTGAATATTGAAGGGGTTGTGGTGGAGCGAGCCACACTGCATAATTTTGATGAGATAGAGCGTAAAGATATTCGCATAGGGGATAGTGTTATTATTATTCGCAGTGGTGATGTCATTCCAAAGATTATTAAAGTGTTGGTGGAGCGCAGGGATGGCACAGAAGTCATTCCCAAACGTCCTTTGGTCTGTCCTGTATGCGGGGGAGAACTTTTGGATGAGGGAGCGCTCATTAAGTGTCAAAATCTCTCCTGTGATGCGAGGGTTGTTGGAGCGATGATTCACTTTGCTTCGAAAAAAGCGCTCAATATTGACGGTCTTGGCGATAAAATTATTGAGCAACTCTATGCGCAAAAAGTGGTTTTACATGTAAAAGATTTGTACACACTCTCTTTAGAGCAACTCTTAGCGTTAGAGGGATTTAAAGTTAAAAAAGCACAAAACCTTTTGGATGCGATTGCTCAGAGTAAAGGGGTGGCATTAGAGAAATTTATTAACGCTTTGGGCATTGAGCACATTGGTGAAGTAGCGGCTAAAAAGATTGCAAGAACCTTTGGCTTAGAGTGGTTAGAGGCAACGCATCAGCAGATTATTGGCTTAGAGGGCTTTGGCGAAGAGATGGCAAAAAGTTTGGTGGAGTTTATTCACGTCAATGCCGTTGAGACCAAAGAGCTTATGGAGATTATTGCGCCTGTGGCATCAAAACTTGAAATTACAGAGTCGGTTTTTACGGGAAAAACGGTTGTCTTAACAGGTTCTATGTCTAAATCTCGTGATGAGATGAAAGCGATGCTTGAATCTTTAGGTGCAAAAGTGAGTGGTAGTGTCTCTAAAAAAACGGATTTTGTAATTTTTGGTGAAGAGGCGGGTAGTAAACTAGATAAAGCTCTTGAATTGGGTGTAAAAACGCTCAGTGAAGCGGAAGTAAATGAGATGTTAATATGAGATTAGACAATTATGTATTTGAAAAAGGGTTCGCTCAAAGTCGCAATAAAGCATCTGAACTCATTAAAGAGGGCAGTGTTTGGGTGAATGGTAATGTAGAGCGTAAAAGCTCTTTTGAAGTCTGTGAGAATGATAAGGTAGATGTTGAAAAAATTTCCCAATATGTCAGTCGTGCAGGGTTAAAATTGCGTGGATTTATCAATGAGCTTTCTTTACATGTAAAAGGGGCAGATGTTCTTGATATTGGTAGCAGTACAGGAGGCTTTGTACAAGTTTGGTTGGAAGAAGAAGTGCAAAATGTCACAGCGGTGGATGTAGGAAGTGAGCAACTTCACCCCACCCTTAGAGTCGATAATCGAGTTATTTTACATGAAAATAGTGATATACGACTTTTTACCCCCAATAAGATGTATGATATGGTCAGTTGTGATGTTTCATTTATTGGGGTGAGTGCTCTTTTAGGAGAGATTGACCGTTTGGCAAAATGTGACATTATTATTTTGTTTAAGCCTCAATTTGAAGTGGGAAAAAATGTTAAGCGTACGACCAAAGGGGTCGTTAAAGATGGTGCAGCTATTTTGCGGGCACACCAACATTTTGAGTCACAAACCATGTGCCTTGGATGGAAACTGATAGAGAAAAAAGAATCGCTTGTAAAAGGAAAAGAGGGGAATGTTGAGACGTTCTACTATTTTAAGAAAAGAGAGTGTTGATACCTTAGCCATTGGTAGTTTTGATGGTATTCATGTAGGTCACCGTCAGCTCATTAATAGGCTTGGCGTTCATGGGGCGTTATGTGTTATTGATAAAGATGAAGCCAATTTAACACCAGGTATTAAGCGTAGCGAATACGCGGGATGTCCTTGCATGTTTTTACATTTTTTAAAGGTAAAACATTTAAGCGGTGCGGAGTTTATTGCCTTGCTTCAAAAAGAGTTTGTGAACTTGAAGAAAATTGTTGTAGGGTATGACTTCTTCTTTGGAAAACATCGTGCGTGTAATGCTTATGATTTGCAAAAATTATTTGATGGCGAAGTTGAAGTTGTTGAAGAGTTTACGTATCAGGGAATTTCCATTCATTCGAGTCTTATTCGAACCTATTTAATTGAGGGAAGAATTGAAGAAGCAAATCGTTTTTTAGGTCGAGAATACGCTATAACAGGCAGTATTGTAAGTGGGCAGGGGATTGGAAAAAAAGAGTTGGTTCCGACTTTAAACTTGAAAATTTCAGACTATTTAATTCCGCATGAAGGGGTGTATGCCACACGTTCACGTATTGGACAAAACGTATATGATTCGGTTTCATTCATTGGAACAAGACACAGTACGGATGGAATGTTTTCTGTTGAGACGCATATTATTGGGGAAGATATTTTGGAGGTAACAACACCTGTGGAACTTTTCTTTGTTGCTTTTTTACGGGATAATCAAAAATTTAATGCCCTCAGTGACCTTAAGGCGCAAATTGTATGTGATAGAGAGAATGCAAAAAAGCTTTTAAAAACATGTTATTTTTATTTAGGTGATTTTACGAAAAAGAACTCTCATGGATAAAGTATTTACAAAACCAATTACCAAACAGTTTGAGTTTGATGAAGATGTTGCCATTGTATTTGATGATATGCTAGAGCGTTCTATTCCTTTTTACAAAGAGGTTTTAGAACTTACATGTAAAATGATTTGTTTACATGTAAAAGAAAATGCGCACGTCGTAGACCTTGGCTGTTCCACGGCAAATACGCTTCTCGCCTTGCATAAAATGAACAAAAGCTACCACCTTTTAGGGATTGATAATGCTGAGGCGATGTTGCGCATTGCACAGCAAAAAGTGCATGCGTATGGCGCAAAAATAGAGCTTCAAGAAGCAGACATTACGCAAGTAGCTCTTAGCCATCAAGATGTGATTATTGCTAATTATATGCTTCAATTTATTCGTCCTTTGCAACGAGGCGATTTTGTACGTAAAATTTACGATGCCTTAAATCCCGATGGACTTTTTATTTTTAGTGAAAAAATTGTCTTTGACGATAAAGTGCTTAATAAAGAGATGATTGATTTGTATTATGCATTTAAGCGCACGCAAGGGTATAGCGATTTTGAGATTGCGCAAAAAAGAGAAGCCCTAGAAAATGTCTTGATTCCGTACACGGAAGAAGAGAATAAAGCCATGCTGAAAGATATTGGTTTTACAACGATTGAGACCATTTTTAAGTGGGGAAATTTTGCGACATTTATAGCGAAAAAGGGGTAAACCCTTTTTCTTGAAATGCTATTTTTGGAAGAGTTTAGGGTGTTTGGATTTCATAAAATTAATGACTTCAATGACTTCTTCAAAGCCCATTTCACTCTCTTCGTCTTCATCTTCAAAAACTTCATCTAAACTATTAACATAAAGATCAATTGCTTTTGGCAAATCTTCTTGCTTCACACCCGCAAAATAAAGTGCTGCACCTAGCATATCGGCAAGTTGCATCGCCATCTCTTCAATTTCATCTTTAGCATTTTGAAGTTCTTTTTCAAGTTGTTTTGTATCCATTATTTATCCTTTGTTGGCGATGATATTCATCACTTGAGATTTGATGCTATCATAAATAAAAGCGTCTTTGAAGTTGCTGAGAAGACCCCCACTTGCATTGTGGTGTCCTCCACCATTGGCGATTTGTGCGGCGATTTTACTGACATCTACTTTACCGCTCGAGCGTAAACTAATGGTCTTTTTAGAGGTGACATCCATAAAAAAATCAAAATCAGGGTTAGCGCTTAGGAAGTCATTGCCAATGACAGAAACATTGCCAATGTTATAGGTCAATATTCCTTTATACTCTTTGTAGCTAATTTGCATTTTCTCTTTGTTTTGGGTTAGTAAACGAACATTGTACGCAGAAATAAGATTGCTTAGGGTGTCATTTTTGTTACTCTTAAAGTAGCTCTTTTTAATCCCATGGATGGCATCATCTAAAGCGATGTGTGCATCTTTACATGTAAAGAAGGCTTGGGCTTGAGAGAGAAGAGAAAAAATATACTGAGTGTTTTCTTCAGGAAACATGATTTTATTGACCTCTTTAGCACTACTGACAAGTCCCATACACACTTTTCCTAACTCAAAATGAGGGTCATTTTCTAACCAAATATCCACAGCATTGACCACATCTACAAAATGAGATAAGGCTTCATTGTGTCCATAAAGAGCACTGAAAAAATCATAGGTAATTTTAGTAGCACAGCGACTCGAATCTAAATAATACCATTCATAAGTATTCGCGCACTCTTCACCTGTTTTATGATGGTCTAAGAGAAGTAAAAGTATCTCTTTTTCAGCAATATTCACTTTGGCTTGAAACTCTGTGGCTTGTTCCATCGTTAGGTTAAGGTCGGTAATAAGAATCACATGTTTTTCAAAAGAGGAGGTTTGTATTTGGGCTAAAATTTGATTAAAACATTCGTTAATTTCTTTGCCATAATTAGAGTTATAAAAGCTGATTGAATCAAAAAAATGAGCACTCACCATTTGACAGCCATAGCCATCCAAATCGGTGTGCGAGAGGTGATGTAGTTTATAGTTCATAAAATTCCTTAATGCTTAGTTGAGTTAATTTAGAGTTTGTCGATTTCGATAGAGCCCATCACTTCAAATTTTGAGCTTGAATCAATTTCTGCGTGTGAGAGCACAACAATATCAAGACCAAATTTTTCGAAAATATCGGAGAGCGACTTACGTAGCAGTGGATCAACAATAATCACCACAGGTGCAATGCCTTTATGAAGAAGCTTTGTGGCTTCATCACTGCATGCCTTGACGAGTGTATTAATTTGTCCAATATTTAAAATTAAATCTCGTATACCATCACGTTCTCTTAACGAATCTAAGAGTTTTTGCTCTGTTGCGGCGTTAAAGGTTAAAAGTTTTAAAATGCCATTTTCATCTTTATACTGTTTGGTAATAACCCGAGAGAGTTTTGCACGAACTTGCTCTACAATGATGGTCACGTTTTTCGTGACTTCTGCCACATCGCTAATCGTTTCTACAATGGTTAAAAGGTCTTTAATGGGTATTTTTTCATGTAAAAGCGCTTTCAGTACTTTTTGAATTAAGCCAATATTGGCAACTTTAAGACAATCGCTCACCACCACAGGATAATCTTTTTGGAGTTTATCTACAAGGCTTTGTACCTCTTGGCGGGTGAGAAGTTCTTCGGCATACTGTTTAATCAGTTCACTTAAATGGGTTGAAATAACTGTCGCAGGGTCTACTGTGGTGTAGCCTTTAATAATGGCATCTTCTTTGGCACTTGCTTCAATCCAAATGGCATCAAGCCCAAATGCAGGCTCTTTGGTTGGAATACCTTGTACTTTATCAATCGTCAAACCACTGTCCATTGCCATAAATTTATCAGGATAGATTTCACCACTGCCAATCTCAATGCCTTTGAGTAAAAGTTGGTAATGGTTAGGACTTAAGTGTAAGTTGTCACGAATACGAACTTGAGGAATAAGATAACCAAAATCCGAGGCAATTTTGCGACGCATGCTTTTAACACGATCCAGCAAGTCACCCCCTTGTGCTGGGTCAGCAAGTTTAATGAGTTGGTAGCCCAAATCAAGTTCTAAAATTTCAAGCTTTAAAATATCATTAAGGGTTGTTTCTTCTTCCTTACGTAGCTCTTCAGGGCTCTTCTTTTGTGCTTGTGCGCTTTGCGCTTTTGTATCAGCTTCTTGTTTTGCTTTTTGCATAGCAGCAGGTGTTTGTGAAAAGAATTTCTGAAATGAAAAATGCCCCTCAGCCGTTTGTTTGCCAAGATATCCTAATCCTAAAAAGAGAAGTCCTACAAAGCCTAAAGAAAGGGTTGGTAGACCTGGTACAAGTGCAAACATGACTAAAATGAATCCTACAATTAAGAGGGTTTTGTATTCTCCAAAAAGTTGATCAACAGCACCATCGGTGAAACTTTGATCATCTGCTTTGTTTGCCCGTGTAATAATAATACCAGTTGCCGTGGAGCTAATAAGGGCTGGAAGCTGTGAAACAAGACCATCACCAATGGTTAAAATAGTGTAAGTTTGTGCACTTACTCCTAAATCTAAATCGTGCTGAAATGCACCAATAAGAAAGCCACCAATGATGTTAATGATGGTAATAATAATACCCGCAACAGCATCTCCTTTAACAAATTTACTCGAACCATCCATGGCTCCATAAAAGTTAGCTTCTTGAATAATATCTTCACGTCGTTTACGTGCTGTTTTTTCATCAATTAAGCCTGCATTTAAATCCGCATCAATTGCCATTTGCTTTCCAGGCATCGCATCAAGGGTAAAACGTGCTGCTACTTCTGCAACGCGGGTTGATCCTTTGGTAATAACCATAAAATTGATTAAAACAAGAATAGAGAAAACAACAATACCAATGACATAGTTTCCCCCCACTACAAATTGTCCAAAACTTGAAATAATTTCACTGACCGCATCAGGACCTTGGTGTCCATTGGTTAAAATCATTCTCGTGGTAGAAATATTTAAAGAGAGCCTAAAAAGCGTAATAATTAAAATCAATGTTGGAAAGGTCGTTAAATCGGTTGGTTTAGGAATGTACAAAGAAATTAAAATAATCAGTACAGAAACAGAAAGCGAAATAACCAGAAAAAAATCGAGTATAGCACTAGGCAGTGGAACAATAATAATCGCTAAAATAGAAACGATAAAAACAACAACGGTAAGATCTTTTGCTTTAACTAAAGGTTCTAAATAAGGAATAACTCTAGCAAGAAGCGAATTTTGATTTTTTGCCAAGCAATGCCCTTAATTTTCGATAATATCTTTAAGTGTCATGGTATCTAAAAACATATCAATTTTTAATTGCAGTTTGTTTAAAATTGGCCATACACGACAGTGATCTCCTTTACCACCAGGACACTTTTGCGTCGAAGGAGCGCATTCAAAAACCATGGTTTGTTTTTTTTCAGCACACTCAACAACCATCTTTAGAGTGATTTCTTCAGGTTTTTTAGTTAGCATAAATCCACCATGGGCTCCTTTAAAGGAGGAGAGGATTTCTTCTTTGGCAAGGGATTGAAGAATCTTAGCTAAAAAACTTTTGGAAAGTCCAAGTTGCGTTGAAAGTGTATCGACATCTTGAGGTGCATTTTTTTGTGCAATGATAATTAATGATAAAAGCGCATATTCGCTAGCTTTAGTTAAGAGCATTTGTTTTTCCTAAAAATTAAATCGCATATAAAATAAGATAAATATTGTACTAAATAAACGTTATATTTTGCTTTAATTCCTAAAATTTTATATTAAAAAAAAGCATGTAGACAATTTTGATTTTTTTCGCTAGAATTTCAAGCTTTAATTTTTTAAAGTAAATTTAATACCAATCAGGAGGTCATTATGGCTTTAGGTTCGGCGGAAAAACAAGCAATTGTTAGTCAGTTTGGCAGAAAAGAGGGAGACACAGGTTCTCCAGAGGTACAAATCGCACTTCTTTCTAAAAGAATTGTTGATTTAACAGGACATCTTCAGAGTAATAAAAAAGATCACTCTTCAAGATTAGGACTTCTTAAACTCGTTGGTCAACGTAAACGATTGATGCAATATCTTAAACGTAAAGATTTTGTTACTTATAGCAAAATTATTAAAGAGCTTTCTATTAGAGATAATAAAAAATAGTCAGAGCTTTCTTAGGAAGGAGAGTTTTTCTCCTTCCTTTTCTTCTTTCTTCTCCCTTTTCTTTTTACATGTAACTTACTTTTTGAACTCTTTTGTACAACATTTTTTATTACCCAGATTTTTCAAGTTCTTTTTTATACAGAAAAACGTATAAAATAAACAGAATATTAAATAAAAAAAATATTTTTTGTATAAAATAGTAGTAAAATGTTATTTTTTTGATACAATAACTTATAAAATAATCGTATTTATGTATAATTAAACCAGCCTTGTGTAAAATCGTATACATGAAAACAAACGATATTTTCAATCTTCTTCATAATGCTGTGGAGTCAAAATTTTTGGGTAAAAAAATTTCGCAGCGTGAGATGGCAGACAAACTTGGTGTGTCTATGCGAACCTATCAAGATTGGAGGCTTGGTAACTCTCAGCCACAAGCCGCATCGGCTATTTTTAAGATGCTTGGTACGTTGGAAGAGGGCGATGCAATACGTTTAATTAAGCGCATTGCCAGTGAATTAAAGGATGATACACAATGAGTACTTTATCAAAACACGAGAGACAAGCTTTAAATGATATTTTTACTGCTATTACCGAAAAAGAGAGCATTTTTACGAGACTTCAAGAAAAAAGAGGTGAAATCAAACACTTTTTTAAATTGCTTTTAATGCGAAGTAAAAAACGCTCAAAACATCCTGTTCGCTACTAATTTTTTAACCTTCTTCATTTTCTTACTATATTTATCCTCAAAATTATTTTTACATGTAAAGATTGTATAGGTATTTTTCTCTCTATTACTTGACAATACTAGACTCAATTTTGTATACTTTCATCAGCAATTAAACAGGAAGAGTGCTAATAATGAAAAAACCTTCAAAGCAGGAATTGATTTTAGAGTCGATCATACAAGCGTATCTTGAATCAAAAATGCCTATTGGCTCTTCTGAGTTACAAATGAAGATGACGTTGGGGATTTCTCCTTCTACCATTCGTATTTATTTTAAAAAGCTTTCCGATGAAGGTGCTTTAGAACAATTACATGTAAGCAGTGGAAGAGTACCTACGCTCAATGCATTGATGGGATATTGGCAAGATAAACTTGATACAAGCCATCCTGTTCAAATTAAAAGTATTGATGCGATAAAACGTTCGATTCATCATCATCATCTTTTTTGTATTGTTGAAAAATCAACAGATCTTTTTTTTAAAGAGTTACTTTGTGTTCAAGAACGTTTTTTAATTTTGGTTTTTGATAAGCATGAGGTTGTGTTGCAGTATAATAATAAAGTTGAGCAGTTTTTACAAAGGCTTATAGGGTGTCATATGAGAGAGTTAAAAGATATCGCAGCTCAAGTCGGCTTATATGAACTTCACGACAAACTTTCTGCCATCTTCTCTCAATCTTCTCTTTTGCGAGAAGGTGATAAATCAATGTATGCCATTGCCCATGAGTTACAAAATGATGCTTTTATTCATACGTTTAGAATGCTTCACTTTGTTAAGTCTATTGATGATGGACTCTATTTTGATGGATTTGTTCCAAAGGGGTGCATGGCGGTCAAACAAAAAGCGAAACTTAGTGATAATGATACCGTTGTAGATCTTTTCTGTTTTGGGCGAATTGAGAGTAATTTTGAAGATTTCTTTAATCAAGTTAAGGAGTAATATGTGGATGAAAAAGTAAAAGAAGAGCAGGGTATTGCAGATATATCTGCTGAAATTATCCCTGAATGTTGTAAAGATGCGAGTGAAGAGTCGTGTGAGCAAAAAAGTGAAGTGGAGTTGCTTAATGAAAAAATAGCAGAGCTTGAAGATAAGTATTTAAGAGCGAATGCTGATTTTGACAATATGAAGCGACGTTTAGAAAAAGAGAAAATGCAAGCGATTGCTTATGCGCATGAAGTCTTTGCACGAGACCTTTTACCGGTCATTGATTCTTTGGAAATGGCTATTTTAGCAGGGAATAATGCGGACGTTGATAGTGCTGATTTGTTAGCCAAAGTGAAAGAAGGTTTGGAATTGACCATTGAACAATTTAGAAAAACTTTCGAAAAACACGGTGTTGAGTTAGTGGATATTGAAGGTACGTTTGATCCAAATTTCCACGAAGCAGTGATGCAAGTAGAGAGCGAGGAGAAATCAAGCGGTGAAATTTTACAAGTCTTTCAAAAGGGCTATAAAATTAAAGAGCGTATTTTACGACCAGCGATGGTGAGTATTGTTAAGTAGCATTTGAATACGACCGTAAGGTTGTGCTTTAGTGCCCTAGTGGCAAACGTAGCCAAAAGGAGCTTTGCTTCGTTGGCGTGTCAAAATAAAAATCAAACAAAGGATAAAAAATGGGAAAAGTGATTGGAATCGATTTAGGAACAACGAATTCATGTGTGAGTGTTTATGAAAGAGGCGAGAGCAAAGTTATCCCAAATAAAGAGGGTAAAAATACAACGCCTTCTGTTGTCGCATTTACGGACAAAGAAGAGGTTTTAGTGGGTGATACCGCAAAACGTCAAGCAGTCACCAACCCAAAACGTACCATCTACTCTATTAAAAGAATTATGGGTTTAATGAGCAATGAAGACAAAGCGGGTGAGGCTAAAAAACGTCTTCCTTATGCGGTTGTTGATAGAAATGGTGCATGTGCCATTGAAATCGATGGTAAAGTTTATACGCCACAAGAAATCAGTGCCAAAGTGTTGATGAAACTTAAAGAAGATGCAGAAAGTTTCCTAGGTGAAGAGGTAACGGACGCTGTTATCACCGTTCCTGCGTACTTCAACGACTCTCAACGTAAAGCAACCAAAGAAGCAGGTACGATTGCAGGTCTGAATGTTTTAAGAATTATCAATGAGCCAACAGCGGCTGCGCTTTCTTATGGTTTGGATAAAAAAGAGGCTGAGAAAATTGTTGTTTATGACTTAGGTGGTGGTACATTTGACGTTACTGTACTTGAAACGGGTGATAATGTTGTTGAAGTTCTCTCAACAGGTGGTGATGCATTTTTAGGTGGTGATGACTTTGATAACCGCCTCATTGACTGGTTAGTTTCTGAATTTAAAGCGGAAAATGGTATTGATTTGAAAGCAGATGTTATGGCACTTCAGCGTCTTAAAGAAGCAACTGAAAATGCGAAAAAAGAGCTCTCTTCATCTAATGAAACAGAGATTAACTTGCCTTTTATCACTGCTGACGCTAGTGGCCCTAAACACTTGGTGAAAAAACTCACTCGTGCAAAATTTGAGTCGATGATTGAAGATTTAGTCGCACTTACCATTAAAAAAATTAAAGAAGTGGTGAACGATTCTGATTTGAAAAAAGCTGAGATTAAAGAGATTGTTATGGTGGGTGGATCAACCCGTGTTCCATTGGTTCAACAAAAAGTAAAAGAGTTTTTTGAAAAAGAACTTAACAAATCCGTCAATCCTGATGAAGTTGTAGCGATTGGTGCGGCGATTCAAGGTGCAGTTATTAAAGGAGATGTGAAAGATATTCTTCTTTTAGATGTAACTCCTCTAAGTCTTGGTATTGAGACATTAGGTGGCGTTATGACGAAGTTGATTGAAAAGGGAACCACTATTCCTGTTAAAAAATCTCAAGTATTCTCAACCGCAGAAGACAATCAACCAGCCGTAACCATTCATGCCCTTCAAGGTGAGCGTGAGTTTGCAAGAGACAATAAGTCCCTTGGTCAGTTCAATCTTGAGAGTATTCCACCAGCACCTCGTGGTGTACCACAAATCGAAGTTTCTTTTGACATCGATGCCAATGGTATTTTAACCGTTTCTGCTAAAGATAAAGCAACCGGTAAAGTTCAAGAGATTAAAATTTCTGGAAGTTCAGGTTTGGATGATGCTGAAATTGAGAGAATGGTTAAAGATGCTGAGCTTCACAAAAAAGAAGATAAAAAACGTAAAGAAGCGGTTGATGCAAGAAATCAAGCGGATGCGTTAGCACACCAAACTGAGAAATCTTTGGGTGAAATGGGTGATGCAATCAGTGCTGAAGAGAAAGCAAAAATCGAAGCAGCACTTAAAGAGCTTAAAGATGTTCTCGCCAATGAGAGTGCAAGTAAAGATGAGATTGATGCGAAAGTGAAATCGTTAAGTGAAGCAAGTCATAAATTGGCTGAAGCGATGTATAAAAAAGAGCAAGGTGGGGCTTCTGATGGTGAGCAACCAAAATCTAAAAAAGATGACGATGTTATCGACGCTGAAGTAGAATAATCGCTTTTACATGTAAAAAGGTTTTGCCCCATTGGGGCAACCTTTTCTTATAATCCTCATTTTTATCTTCTGCTTGTGATACAATATCTTTCATAAAAAGCAGTGAAGCGTATAAAGGTATTGGTCGATGGCAAAAGTCATTAAAATCTTTCTCAAACAAGGGTTTACTCCCATTGATAAACGTCTCTTAAAACGTGGAACATGCTTGAATTTTGATTGTTATATTCAGCGATTTAACGGGTTTGCTATTGTGATTGAAAAAGGTACGTTTTTAAGTGAACGTATTTATGCTACATTGATTCAACGTCATTTGCATATTTATGTGCACAATCGTGATTATTCTGATTATCAGGCGTATTGTTTTGAGCATGGCTCCAAACTTTATACCTTGATGGATGAAGAGGAAGTTTCTTATGTACAAGCACGTGAAAACGCCTTAGGAATTTCGAAGATTACAGCATACACGCAAAATATCACTGAAAAACTTAATGCTATTTATGAAAATTCAAAAGTTCTTTTTGATGTATGGTTAAAGCAAAAGGAAGAAACGCTTCCGCTAGATGCCCTTGAATCCCTTGTCAATGAGTTGGTTTTCTTGGTGAATGAACATCGTATTAGGCTTTCTCATTTCAATACTTTTTTAGATGAAAGGGATTTGCTCTCGGCGCACTTGGTTAAGGTTGCTTTTTTTAGCGCACTCTTAGGCGCACATATGGGGATTAACCCAGTTACCCAAAAAAAGCTTGTTTTGGCTGCCATGCTACATGACATTGGAAAATCTGAGTTGGATGAAGCACTTTTAGCTAAGCCTGATTTTTTAAATCCAAAAGAAATCGAGATGATGCAACGTCATGTTGAGTTGAGTGTGGAGCGTGTGAAAAAGAGTGGGATCAGAGATCGGGTCATTTTAAATGCAATTAAAGATCACCATGAACGCCTTGATGGTAGTGGTTATCCACGAGGACGTGTAGGAATTTATATAGGCTCTTTTGCAAAAGTGATTGCGATTTGCGATATGTTTGATGCGTTAATTACGATCAAGCCTTATCGTGGCGCTTATAGCACTTATAACGCCCTTGCTTTAATGCGTGATGAGGGAAAAAATAAGTTAGATACCGAATACATCAAACTTTTAATTTCCCATTTGTGTTAATAAACTTCTTTACATGTAATAAAAAATCTGTTCCTGTTTGGACGATTTTTGGGTCTGCTTTGAGTGCCTTTTTATGAATTTTTTGTGGGTATTCTACATTTTTGAGAATATATTTGATGGTATTGAGCCTTGCACTTTTTTTATCATCAGAGTGAATGATAATCCATGGAGCATAGGGTTTGTGTGAGGCAAGAATCATACTTTGCTTTGCTTGTGTATACTGATCCCATAACTCTTGTGCTTTTTCATCGACAGGTGAGAGTTTAAACTGTTTAAGAGGGTCATTTTTACGTTCTAAAAAGCGTTTGGCTTGTTCCTCTTTGCTGACAGAAAAATAAAATTTAAAGAGCATAATTCCTGCATTGGTCAGCATTTTTTCAAAAGTGGGTACTTCACGTAAAAATTCTTGATGCTCTTTTGGCGTACAAAATCCCATGATAGGTTCAACACCCGCTCGATTATACCATGAACGGTCAAAAAAAACGATTTCACCCGCAGAAGGAAGATGTGCAACATAGCGTTGAAAATACCATTGTGTGCGTTCTGTATCGGAAGGTTTGGAAAGCGCTACGATTCTAGCACCTCTAGGATTGAGATGTTCTGTCATCCGTTTAATGGTACCACCTTTACCTGCTGCGTCACGCCCTTCAATGAGGATGAGTACTTTAAGTCCTTTTTCTTTGACATCATTTTGAAATTTTAACAGTTCTATTTGCAGGATTTTAAGTTCTTTTTCATAGGCAATGTCACTTTTTTTAACCCACACTTGAACTTTTTCTTCTTTTTCTAGCTCTTCTATGGAAAGATTTTCCTCATGTTGGTCTACTATTTTTTCTTTTTTCTTTTTACCCATCTTTAACTCCTTTGTGATAAATAAAATAACATTTTAATTTAAAAAAGATTTAGTGTTCTTCGCTACAATAAAAAATATTTTAACAAAAGGTGATTTTGTGCAACACATTATACGCGGTTTCTTTATACTACTTTTTTGTTTTTCTTCTTTGTGGAGTGTGGAACGACCAAAAGTTTTAACTCTACAAGAGGCCTTTCATATCAGTGCTACACAGGATAATCAAGGTGTGATGATTGATGTAAAATTGGGTGAGGGTATTTATTTGTATGATGATAAAATTAAACTAATCATTTCAAGCCCAAAAATCATTGATATTACATCCTTTGTTGAACGCCCAAAAGCCCAAATCTATCATGATACATTAACACAGCGTCACTCGTTCACTCTTTTTGTACCTAACCTTTTGCTTGAAAATGAGATTAAAAAAGAACCTTTTACCTTGAAACTCTCTTATCAAGGATGTTCTGAACTTGGTATTTGCTATCAGCCTATGACAAATGAGTTTCATTTCAATACTAATACCCCCCTAAATAAAACAGCACTCTCTGAACAAGATGCCATTGCGGCACAACTCATGCAAGGGAATGTTTTTTGGGTATTGCTTAGTTTCTTTGGTTTTGGTTTGTTACTTTCCTTAACGCCATGTATTTTCCCTATGATTCCTATTTTATCATCCATTATCGTATCGCAGCCGAGTCTTAAAATGAACGCTAAAAAAGGTTTTTCACTCTCTTTGGTATATGTGCTAGCTATGTCTTTTGCTTATACCCTAGCAGGTGTTTTAGCCGCTTTGTTTGGCGCAAATCTACAAGCTTCATTGCAAAATCCATGGGTTATTTCTGTTTTTAGTGCTATTTTTATTCTTTTAGCCCTCTCTATGTTTGGGTTTTATGAGATTAAAATGCCTTCATTTATTCAAACGAAAATTAGTAAAAAAACGGGAGAAATGCAAACACAAGGAGTGTTTGGTATTGCCGTTATGGGATTTTTATCTGCACTTATCGTTGGTCCTTGTGTTGCGGCTCCACTAGCGGGTGCTTTGATTTATATTGGGCAAAGTGGTGATGTTGCGTTGGGTGGTTCGGCCCTTTTTGTGATGAGTTTGGGGATGGGTGTTCCTTTATTGCTAATAGGAACAGCTGCGGGTCGCTATATGCCACGTCCTGGTCTTTGGATGCAAACAATAAGCGCTCTTTTTGGAGTGGTGCTTTTAGGTGTAGCACTTTGGATGCTTTCACGGATTATCCCTGCTTCGTTGAGTATGGTATTGTGGAGTCTTTTAGTGGTGAGTACAGCGATTTATTTTGGTGCACTTGAACCTTCAAAAGAAGGATTAGCAAAGCTTTTGAAGAGTTTTTGGTTTTTGTGTCTAGTGTATGGGATTCTTTTATTTATTGGTTTTGTGAGTGGTGCTACCAATCCTTTGCGTCCTTTGGAAACATTAACTTCAAAAGGTGCAGTTGAAACAAGTACATCGTCACTTTTTACGAAAGTAAAGAGTCTTGAAGAGCTCAATTTACAGCTTCAAGCATCAAAAAAGCCTGTCATGTTAGATTTTTATGCGGATTGGTGTGTGAACTGTGTTGAGTTTGACCAGCTTACTTTTAGGGATGAGCGGGTGAAAGCAAAACTGGATCATTTTACATTGTTAAAAGCCGATGTGACTTATAATACCCCTGATGATAAAGCCGTTCAAAAAGCGTTTAACATTTATGGCCCTCCTGCTATTTTATTTTTTAAAGAGGGAAAGGAAGTCCATGAATTACGCTTGGTTGGCTTTAAAAATGCCGATGAATTTTTGGCACATTTAGATAAATTGGGAGTGTAGTATCGTGGCAATGCATGTGATTTTAATTGTAGAGGTTGAGGGATTAAAAAGTAAAGAAGCGTTTGAGAAACATTTGAAAAAAGAAGGATTTACTCCTATCGCTGGTGAAGAATTTGCCTATGAGGGTGATACATCAACGCATCTTTTTAGTACCCGTGCGTTTATTTTAGAAGTGACAGAAAAAGGTTTAAAAAAATCGGGTTTTGAGACGTGTAAAATCATGTTTCAAGTAGGTGAGAATCCTATGGAAGCGTATCTCTACAATTGTGAAAAAGATGTTTTTGAAGAGGTGAAACTCTAAACAGAAAGAGCATATGCTCTTTACTGTTTATTTTGAAAAAACGTCAGTGCTCGCTCTAAATCTTCTTTGGTATCAATACCAAAACTTTGACTTTGAACTTCAACCATGGCAATGGTGTATCCATGATAAATTGCACGGAGTTGTTCTAACTTTTCGATATGCTCTAAAGGAGCATAGGGTAGCGAGCAAAACATTTCAAGCGATTTTTTACGAAACGCATAAATGCCTAAATGTCCAAAATAGCCATCAAATCCACCTTCTCTATCATAGGGAATAGGGCTTCTTGAAAAATAGATAGCTTGATCATTAGCGTCCAAAATGACTTTAACAAGATTAGGATCTTTTACATGTAAAGATTCTATTTTTTTACATGCACTGGTTATCATGGCGTTCGTTGTTTTCGCTTTTTCGATCACTTTTTGCACAACATTTTCTTCAATAAATGGCTCATCCGCTTGCACATTGACAATGATTTCATCTTCACTTAAGCCTAGTTTTGAAGCAGCTTCGTTAATTCTATCCGTACCACTTTGATGTTCTTGTGAGGTTAAAATAGCTTTAAAACCATACTTCTGTGCCAACGTGACTACTTCTTGAGTATCTGCAGCAATAGCGACATCATCAAGATTTTGCACGCGTTTTGCTGTTGCTATGACCATGGGAAGCCCATGAATATCGGCGAGTATTTTATTGGGAAAACGGGTAGAAGCCAAACGTGCAGGAATAATAATCACGCAAGTTCCTTTTTACATGTAAGGTTTAAAAACTCAAAAATCTCTGCTTCAATACCGCTTTTTTCAACAATTTTATCATGAATAACAGGCTCATTAAAAAGGGCACTGATACACTCAGGAATCTTTACATGTAAAGATGTTTTAATGCCTTCAAGTGCTTCTTTGTCGCTATATTTGATGCTGTTTTGATTGATTGCATTAAGCATGGTTGGTGCGAATTTTGTCCATTCCGCAGTAGAGCATAAGACGCAAGGTAAAGGTTTGACTTTAAGTGTTTGATAGGCTTTAAGGCATGTTGCTGTATGTGGATCCATAATGTAGCTTTTGTCAGCATAATGCTTGATTTGCTCTTTACCAAATACATCATCACAATAGACTGCTGCAAAATCTTCTTGAAGTAGTGCTAATTCATCGGCATTAAGGGTATAAATGTTTTTTTCTTTGAGAGAGTCCATAAGCTCTTTTGTACGTGTGGCTCCAAGCTTATCAAATAAGACACGCTCAACATTGGATGAGATTAAAATATCCATCGCGGGGGAGGTCGTTTGAAGCAGATGACGATGGCGTAAGTCATACACACCTGTTGTGATTAAATCAGTCAAAATATTATTGATATTGGATGCAATAAGAATCTTCTCAATAGGCAATCCCATTTTTTTTGCATAGTACGCACCCAACGCATTGCCAAAATTACCACTAGGGATAATGGTATAAAAGGGTTCTCCATTTTTAATTTTACCTTGTTTAAGCATAGCGACATAGGCATAGATATGATAAATAATTTGAAAAATAATGCGTCCAAAGTTAACGGAGTTTGCAGCACTTAGTTTAATACCCTTTTTCTCTAAAGCCTCTTTAAACGTAGGTGATGCCAGTAAGGTTTTAAGAGCACTTTGTGCATCATCAAAATTACCATGAATACCAATAACTTTGACATTATCACTTTTTTGTGTTGTCATTTGAAGGCGTTGCACATCGCTGGTTCCACCATCTGGATACAAACATGCTACTTTTATGTTGGGTTTATTTGCAAAGGTATCTAGTGTCGCAGGGCCTGTATCTCCACTAGTAGCTGCTAAAATCAGATACTCCTCATTGAGCTTTTGTGCAAGGTGTGAGAGAATATAGCCAAAAGGTTGCAGTGCCATATCTTTAAAGGCACGGGTTGGTCCATGATAAAGCTCGTTAACAAATAAATCATCTTCAATTTGTTTAAGGGGTGTAGGATCATTTGCATTATCAAAGGTGTCATATAAGGAGACAGCTTTTTGCATGATTTCTTCTTCGATATCAATATTAAAAAGTTTTAAAATATCAAGTGTGATCTCTTTATAGTTTTTTTTAGCAGCATTTTCCAAAAAAAGTGCATCAATTTTAGGTAAGGTTTCAGGGACATACAATCCACCAAAACTTGCACTTGGATTTAAAATAGCATAGGAGAAGGGTACTTTTTGTAGTTTGATTCCATCATTTCCACGGGTTTCAATAAACATTATTTTTTCCTTATTCTTTAATAATGGTGCCAATACCATCTTTGGTAAAAAGCTCTAATAAAATAGAGTGTTCAATACGTCCATCAATAATATGTGCACACTCAACGCCTCCACGAATCGTCTCTAAGCAGGCATCCAATTTTGGGATCATGCCACCACTAATGGTGCCATCTTTTTTGAGTGCTTTAATTTTTGTTTTATCAAGGCTTGAGATAAGATTGCCTTCTTTATCTAGCACACCTGGGGTATCTGTAAGAAAAATGATTTTTTTCGCTTGCAAGGCAACTGCTATTTTACTGGCTGCTAAATCAGCATTAATGTTATACCCTGGATGGTCTATATCATCTCCTGCTGCAATAGGGGCAATAACAGGAATAAATTTCTCACGAATAAGATGTTTGAGCACTTTTTTATCAATTTTGGTGATCTCACCTACGAGTCCATATTTTCCATTATCCATAGGACGTGCATGCATAAAATTGGCATCTTTACCGGTAATACCAATAGCTTTGGCACCATGATGATTCAAAAGTGTGGTAATTTCTTTATTAATACTACCGCTTAAAACCATTTCGACCACTTCCATGACTTGATCATCTGTGACGCGTAGTCCATCAACAAAATTACTTTTTACCTCTAATTTATCCAAAAGGGCATTAATTTTCTTACCACCACCATGGACGATAACGGGTTTAATGCCTACTAGATAGAGCAAAACAATATCTTGAGCAAATTTTTCTTTGAGGGCTGGATTGATTTGTGCGGCACCACCGTATTTAATGACAATGGTTTTTTTACTGAATTGTTTAATGTACGGTAAAGCGTCCATTAAAATTTGTGCTTGTTGAATTTTCTTGTGCACGATGTATCCTTTAGGATAGATGAGAGGTGCTATTTTAGCGTTTAAGAGCTAAAAGTGTGTTGATATTTGCTTTTGTTTGCTCTGTAATCTCGATGTCAAGTTTTAAAAGTGAAAGAGGAAGTTCAAAGCCTGCCATTTTTACTGCATCTTTTTGTGTGGTGAGAATGGAACTGGCTTGGTGTGTTTCTAAAAGTGAAAGAAGTTCTTCTTCGGTGTACATGTAATGATCTTCAAAGGTCACTTTCCCGATGACGTTATTGGGCAAATAAGCATTTAATCTACTGGGTTTAGAAATAGCTGTGACCAAAAGCATACGAGGTGTTGGATCGATGATTTCAACATGACGGGTGAAATCTTCATTTTCACAAATGACTAAATCCGCACGATTGTATAGAAAACGAGGCTCCCTATAAGGTCCGCTTGGAAGGCAAAAGGAGTTGCTTGGCTCAGGGTTTGGTTTCATTAAAATATCAATTTTTGCAATATTACTTTTTGAAAATCCATCGTCTAGAAAAATAAGTTTCACTCCCCTCTTTTTTGCAATGCGAATTGCCTCTATGCGGTCTTCGCTTACTATGACTGTGGCATTTGGAAGTGATTTTGCATAAAGCATGGCTTCATCACCACTTGCCATAGTATCGCATAAAATTTGTCCACGTTCGGAGACGAGAATGAGTCCTTCTGATTTACGTCCGTAACCCCTTAGAATAACTCCTACGTCTTTATACTCTTTTGCCAAAGCAATGCAAAAAGGTGTTTTACCATTACCTCCGACGGTTAAGTTACCAATACTAATAATGGGAATGTTAAAAGAGCGTTGGTGTTTTCCTCCCCAATAACGCTTCCATAGTACAACAGCACAATAAAGAAAACTGAGTGGCAATAAAAGGTATGAGAGTAATTTTTGCAAAAAGGAAGTAGGGTAGAAAAGATAAGCTTCTACCCACAAAATACATTGTGAACGGTTAAGCACGATTTTTAGCGATCTCTTTGATTTGTTCGCAAATATAAAGCACATCTTTATCACTTAAGCTGCAATAAATAGGCAACGATAAAATTTGTTGATAATTACTCAGTGCTTTTGGAAAATCATTGACACGTAAGTTATATTTTTGTTTGTAATAGCTTAAAAGATGCATTGGAATATAGTGAAGTGCGGTATAAATTCCACGTTCTTTAAGTTCTTTAGCAAAGTTGTCTCTGTTTTTGTCAATTTTGATAATATATTGCGAGTACACATGATCACGTTTTTTAATAGGTGTGGAAACGTGTGGGCAAGACGCAAGTTCTCGGTTATAGATATCGGCAATTTCTAATCGTCTCTCGATAAATTGTTCATTTTTTTCTAATTGACCAATAGCAAATGCAGCATTAAGTTCATTCAAATCATATTTGAGTCCAATATCAACAACATCATATACATAGCCTAAATTACCGAATTTATCCCAACCTTCACTAACAATCGCATGATTGCGAAGTAATCTAGCACGGCTTGCAAGTTCAGGATCTTTAGTGGTTAGCATACCTGTACTTGAAATAGAATAGTTTGCTTGTGGATTAAAGCGAAAGACTGTAATATCGGCTTCAAGTGATCCAATTTGTTTATTTTTATACGTTGCACCAAGTGCAGCAGTTGCATCTTCTACAATTTTAATATCGTACTCTTTTGCCAGAGCATAAATTTTTTCTAATTCTGCTGGTTGACCTGCAACATGGCTAATAAAAGCACCTTTGAGTTTTTTTGCCGTGTTGTTTTTAAGTACGTTTTCTAATTGCTCAACATCAATATTAAAGTCATCTTTATCAATATCTACAAAAATAGGTTCTGCATCAAAATGTCTAATAACTTCAGCCACAGAAGGAAAAGCATTGACTGAACAGATGATTTTATCACCACGTTTTAAATCAAGCGCACACATCGCAAGATGCATGGCTGCTGTTCCATTGACGGTTGAAATTGCATCACCGCATGGAATATATTTCATGAATTCTTGCTCTAAGGTGACAACCTTATTAGCTTTTTCTAAATCTAAAACTTCATTAATGAGTGTTCGTTCTCTTTGGTCTATCAGGGGTTTATAAAATGGTATTTCTCGCATAATGTTCCTTTATTGTATTGCGCTAAGATTTGCTATAAGGGGAAGTTTGCCTTTGAACTGGTTTTTTGCCATACGCTCAAAGATCATTTCTACAAGGGAAGATTCATATCCCGAAGCAATGAGTGCTTCTTTTGTTTTGTGCTCTTTAATGTGTGCTATAAGCACTTTATCAATTTGGAAATAACTAAAACCAAACTCTTCTTCGTCTTTTTGATTTTCCCATAAATCTGCTGAAGGGGCTTTACTTAAAATAGATGAGGGGACACCTAAATGTTTAGCAAACTCAAAAATTTCTGTTTTAAACAGTTCCCCAATAGGATTAATTGCACAGGCTAAATCACCAAAAATAGTGCCATATCCTAATAAAATTTCGCTTTTATTACTCGTTCCAAGTACTAAAGCATTTTCTCGTGCTGAAATATCGTATAAAACTGCCATACGCATACGAGCACAAAAATTGCCTATGCGTAATTTTGAAGCCTCTTTTTTATCGTAAAAGTAAGCATCACTTAAAGCACCAATAGAAATTTTTTCAAAGGGAATTGAAAATTTTTGGCAAAGCTCAGTAGCATGTTCTAAACTTGCAGTACTAGAGGTAGAAGAAGGAAGCATGAGTCCTAAGAAATTCTCGTGAAATGCTTTTTTTGCAAGAATCGCTACTACAGCAGAATCTACACCACCGCTAATGCCTAGTATAACTTTTGAAAAACCTGCTTTTTGAACCTCTTGTTGTAAAAAAGCCACAAGGTGTTTTTCAAGCAATTCATATCTGTTCACAATAATGACCTTTAGAGTGATTTCAATTTTGAATCATTATACAAAACTTACAATTAATGCATTCTTTTAAGGTTTGCTGATTCAAGGTTTAATGTGATAAAATCACTCCGAATTTTACATACTTTAGAGAGTTTAGAAATGCAAATTAAAAGTAAAGCGTGTGGTGCGTATGCAACCAATTGTTATATTGTGATGATTAATGGTAAAGAAATTATTATTGACCCAGGTATGGGAGCTGTTTCATGGGTTTTAGAACAGGTTTATAATCCCGTGGCTATTTTAAATACTCATGGACATTTTGATCATGTTTGGAGTAATGCAGAACTTGCTGAAAAATTACATATTCCCATTTATGCACCCAAGGGAGATTGTTTTATGCTTGAAAATGATCCTTTTTTACAAGGAACACCCTCAAGTCATGCAGATGTCTGTGTTAGCGGAGATGAAACATTTGTGATTGAAGGGATTGAGGTTTCTTTTTTACATTTTCCAGGGCATACTCCTGGATGCAGTGCTATTTTGATTAATGATACACTGTTTAGTGGAGATTTTATCTTTAAAAACTCTATTGGACGTTATGATTTTCCTTACAGTGATGAAACTCAAATGCGTGAGAGTTTAGAAAAATTTTTAAAGATTGAGAAAAATTGGGAAATTTATCCAGGACATGGGGCATCGACAACACTTAAAAGTGAGCAGAAAAATATACCCCATTGGCTTCGTGTTTTATGAAAAGTCTTTACCACTCATGCTGGCTTGAAGTTCATCAATTTTGGTTTTAAGGATATGGTTTTCAAGGATAATAGCTTGGAAAATACCTTCAAACACTTTAATTTCATTAATCATACCGATGACTTTAATTTCACGTTTGCGTGCTTCTTCAAATCGACCTTTGGCTTCAAACGTAATTAAATCACCTATTTTAGCAGGGGCGAAAAATTTACTTCGACACCCAATAATGACTAAATTTTCTTCATTCACTGCGGCAATAGCCGCATACTCTGCTGAAGCGAAAAGAAAACCACTATGAATGAGTCCAAATTCATCGACAACCATTTCATTACTGGTCTGTAAAATAACTTTAGCGCTATTTTTTTTGAGCTCCACTAAATTCCCAGCAAAGGTACTTTTAATTTTACCGTGTGTTTTGAGTTCATCATTTAAAAACGTAGCATCGTTTAAAAGCTCTTCAGCACTCTCTATATCATCTTCAAAAGAAGGGGTGTTTTCAAGTGCTTCTTGAACTAAACTCATTTTATTTTTTGCCATCTAGCATCCTTGCTGGTTGTATCTGTATTTTCTCGCAAATCGTCTCTTTTAACGTTTTGCTTTAATGTAAACGCGTTTTGGGGCGGGAAAACCCTCTATGGTGAGTTCTGGATTATTAGGATCTAAAAAGTTTTCTAAACTTTCTCCATAAATCCAATCGGTTTTTCGTTGCTCATTCGCATCGGTTTTTTTGATTTCTAAAACCTCTATCTCTCTAAATTTTGCACGTTCTAGCCAGTTGAGGAGTGCTGGAATGGTTGGTACAAAATAGACATTAGGAATTTTAGAGTAGGTTTTTGACGGGCACAGTGCCACAGGCGTGTCGCCATCTATCATAAAGGTATCTAAAATAAGTTCTCCCTCAGGATTAAGCCCTTGATAAAGTGCTTTTAGGGTTGCAATAGGGTCGCTTCGATGATAGAGCACGCCTAAGCAAAAGAGGGTATCAAATTTATGTTCGTACAGAGGTAAATGCTCCACCCCTAACATTTCGTAGACGATATCGCTTTGAATAAAATGGTTGATAAAATCAAACTGAGTTTTGTACAACGCAGAAGGGTCAAAGCCTACGAGTTTTTTAGGGTTTTGCTTGAGCATACGAAAGAGGTAATAGCCATTATTACAGCCAATATCACCAACCACTTTTCCTTCCAAATTAAAATGCGGTTCTAAGAGGTTGTATTTGATGAAACTTTGCCATTCTGTATCAATAAAAGTGCCAAAAAGCTCAAAAGGACCTTTTCTCCATGGACGAAGTGCTAAGGCACAGTTGTGAATGATCTCTTTTTCGCATTGGTTTACATGTAAAGAGTGAATACTGATACAATTTTCAAGCGTTACAGTGATATTTTCGGGGGAAGGCAGTGTTTGTAGCGCCTCACGCATCGGTGCAATATCTTTCCATTGAAGCCAGTTTAAGCGTTCTTGTCGAAGGGTGTTTAAAGGCATTTACAGGCTACTCAAAAAGGCTTTTACTGGTTTCAACACTTTTGTGGACCCCTTTTTTGACGCCATCTGTGACTGTTTTGTATTCAAGAAGATTTTCATCACACTCTTTATGATAGATGCCCATACTATCGTAGTACTCTTTGCATCCGTTGTAATAACGATGGGATACACCACGGTCGTTGAAATAGAGACAACCTTGTAAAAGAAGGGCAGTTAAAAGGATTAATATTGTTTTCATGGTAGCTATAATAGCATTTCAATGATTAAATTTTCAAGGGTTGTTATGGAGCAAATTTTAGAGCATTTTAGAGCCATTACGGCGATTCCTCGTTGTAGTTTTCATGCCCTACAGATGAAGGAGTATATTAAAGCCTTTGCATTAACGTGTCGCTTTGACGTGCAAGAAGATGAAGCAGGAAATGTTTTGTGTCAAAAAGGAGTGCCGAAAATTTGTTTGCAAGCCCATTATGATATGGTCTGTATTGGAGAGGTTGATTCTATTGAAATTGTTGAAGACGAGGGCATTTTAAAAGCTAAAAATTCAACACTCGGTGCAGACAATGGCATGGGCATGGCAATCATGTTTTGGATGATGCAGCACCATCATGATTTAGAATGCCTTTTTACTGCGGATGAAGAGGTGGGCCTTGTTGGGGCGATGCAGTTTAAAATGCCTTTAAAAGCTGCGTATTTACTTAATCTTGATGCCGAAGAAGCGGGAGAAATTTACATTGGATGTGCAGGCGGAGTGGATGTCATTGCTTCCATGTCATTAGATTTTTTACCCCTTGAAAAAGAGCATTTAATCTATGAAATTTCTGCATTTGATTTCATGGGTGGACATTCGGGTGTGGATATTGATAAAAAAATACCCTCAGCCATTAAAGCATTGGGGTATGAGCTCTTAGGACATGAAACGATATCTTTAATTGCATTAGGTGGAGGAGAGAGACGTAATGCCATTGCAAAGAGTGCATGGGCCATTGTCGCAACAAAAACACCTTTACATGTAAAGGATTCACGCTTACATGTGAAGAGAGTAGAAAAGCACACATACACAACGTATATAGCACAATCTACGTTCATTATAAAAGCATTGGGTGCGTTTGCTCAGGGTGTTCGTGCATGGGATAGAGATTTGGATATTCCTTCGGTAAGTATCAATTTGGGGGTACTTTTTCAAGAGGGAGATACCTTGCGAATGGATTGTGCTTTGCGTGCTATGGATGATGAAAATTTAGCTATACTAGCCAACGAAACACACGCTTTTTTTAGTGCTTTAGGCTTTGATGTCAAGCAAGAGGGATGGCATGGCGCTTGGAAGCCTGATGTTAGTTTGTTTGCCAAAAAAGTTCAAGAGAGCATGAAAGCTTTTTATCCTTATACCCCTTTTAAAGCCATTCATGCAGGATTGGAGTGTGGGGAACTTATGGCCCATCAGAATAGAAAGATTGAAGCGGTTTCTATTGGACCTACTATTCGTTACCCTCATTCACTACGAGAAGAGTGTGATATAGCTTCCGTTTATAAAACGGCACACGTGGTTGAAGCGTTGATTAATACATTTAAGGACTAAACTATGGCGTTAATACAATCTCTTTCATTACCGATGGGTACAAAACTAGAGCATTTTGAATTAGAAGATCCTAATGGTAAGCGTTACTCAAGCAAAGAGCTTTATGGTAAGGGAGGGCTTTTAATTGCAGTCATGTGTAATCATTGCCCTTATGCCAATGCTATTTGGAAGCGGTTAAATGCACTCTCTGAATTTGCTAAAAAGCTTGATATTGCCACAGTTGCAATTAATCCTAATATTCACCCTAATTATCCAGAAGATTCTCCTGCACATATGTTGGATAAAATTGAAAAACTAGGCATCGAATATCCTTATTTGATTGATGAAGCACAAACTGTTTCTAAAAGTTTAGGTGCTGTGTGTACGCCTGATTTATTTTTGTTTGATGGTGAAGAGAAACTCTATTATCATGGTAGATTAGATGATAACTGGAGAGATGAGAGCAGTGTTAAAGAAGAAGAATTACGAGAAGCAATAACGCTTTTATTTAGTAAACAAGAAGCTCCTAAAATCCAACACCCTTCACAAGGATGTTCTATCAAATGGATAGATACGGTAACAGGATAGCTAAACTTTAAAGCTTTGCGTCGTTTTGCAATAAGGTTTTAAAAAACAGTTCTCACACAAGGGATGGATAGCTTTACAGGTATATCTACCAAAAAGTACCATCGCTTGGTGGAGAGTCGCTAAATCATCTTTAAACAGCTTGGTTAAATCTTCTTCGGTTTTAATAGCCGTTTTTGCGCTGCTCAGTCCTAAACGATGTGCTACACGAAAAACATGTGTATCCACCGCCATAAGATTGGCATTAGCATATTCTATCATGACGACATGGGCTGTTTTTTGCCCAACACCTGCAAGCTCTACAAGCTTTTTTTCATCTAAAGGAATTTCTCCATGATAGTATTCCACGACTTTTTGTGCCATTTTAAGAAGATTGGTCGCTTTATTATTGAAAAAGGAACAGCTGTTAATGAACGATTTGAGTTCATCCAAATTGGCATTGGCTAGCGTATGAGGATTTGGATAGCGTTCAAACAGTGCTGGGGTGATGAGGTTTACTCGTTTGTCGGTACATTGCGCTGAAAGCATGACACAGACGAGTAATTCGTATAAATTTTTATAGTGAAGTTCTGTCACAGCTTTGGGATAATGTTCTAAAAAAAGTGTTTTAATGGCTTGACTTTCTTTTTGTGTAGCTTTTTTCATGAGTGACTCTTAGAATTGTTTTTAAAAATTATACCGATAAAGGCTAAAGTTAAGACATTGTTTAAGAAATCGTAATATCATTTTAGCTACAATTCAAAAATTATTTCAACAAAGGATTTGAGTGAAAAAAGTTATCTTAAGTGGTATTGCGTCTGCAGTACTTGGAATGAGTTTAAATGCAGCAGTTTATGCAACTGTCAATGGTGAAGATGTTAATGATCAAGATATCGCTGTGCTTATGCGAGCGATGCAAGGGGCAAAATTTGAGAGTCTTCCCGCTGATGCAAAACAGAAAATTGTTGAGCAAGCAGTTGAGCGTAAACTTTTAACGAAAGAAGCACTCAAAAGCGGTGTTGAAAAAGATAAAGAATATACCGATGCACTTAAGCGTATTAAAGAAGACCTTTCTTTAGAGCTTTGGATGAAAAAAATTTATAACAATGTTAAAGTTGATGCCAAAGAAGTGAAAGATTATTATGACAAAAATGCCGATAAATTTATGCAACCAGCAACGGTTAAAGCACGTCATATTTTAGTCAAAAGTGAAGAAGAAGCAAAAGCTGCGATTAAAGAATTGAGTGGATTAAGTGGTCAAAAACTCAATGATAAATTTGTTGAACTTGCAACCACAAAATCAACAGGACCAAGTGGTCAAGGCGGAGGCGATTTGGGTTGGTTCGCTGCTAATCAAATGGTTAAACCTTTTGCGGACGCTGCATTTGCACTAAAAAAAGGTGAATATACCAAAACACCTGTTCAAACTCAATTTGGTTACCATGTTATTTTAGTAGAAGATACTAAAGCAGCAGAAAAAGCATCGTTTGATATGGTTAAGCCACAAATTGAAAATGGTTTAAAAATGGAAAAATTCCGTGTTGAAGTTGCAACGAAAGCTCAAAAATTACGTCAGGGTGCGAAAGTAACTATCAAATAATAGGAGTGTTTTCGATGTTAAATGCAAAAATTTTTGATTGTGTCAAAGCAGGTGTGGTTACAGGAGATGATGTTGCAAAAATCTTTGCTATTGCAAAAGCAAATCACTATGCGATTCCTGCTGTCAATGTTGTAGGAACAAATTCAATTAATGCGGTTTTAGAGGCAGCAAAAGTTGCGAATTCCCCTGTGATTGTTCAATTTTCAAATGGTGGTGCAGAGTTTTATGCAGGCAAAGGTGTGAGTGGACTTCAAGCAGGCATTTTAGGTGCTATAAGTGGTGCTTTGCATGTTCATACATTGGCTGAGGCGTATGGCGTGGCGGTTATTTTGCATACAGACCATGCAGCACGTAAACTTTTACCATGGATTGATGGACTGTTGGATGCCAGTGAGAAACATTTTGCAAAGAGTGGTAAACCTCTTTTTAGTTCTCACATGCTTGATCTCTCAGAAGAGCCTTTGGAAGAGAATGTTCAAACGTGCGTTGCTTACCTTAAGCGAATGAGTAAAATGGGTATGACTTTGGAGATAGAACTTGGTTGTACAGGTGGCGAAGAAGATGGCGTAGATAATTCTCATATGGACAATGCTACCCTTTATACACAGCCTCAAGACGTTGCATATGCGTATGAAGAGCTTATGAAAGTCAGTCCAAATTTTACCATTGCTGCTTCTTTTGGTAATGTGCATGGGGTTTATAAACCAGGTAATGTGCATTTAACACCAAAAATTTTGGATAATTCTCAAAAGTATATTGAGGAAAAATTCAAAACAGAAGCAAAACCTGTCAATTTTGTGTTTCATGGTGGAAGCGGTAGTGAACTAGCTGATATTCGTGAAGCAGTGAGTTATGGTGTCATTAAAATGAACATTGATACCGATACCCAATGGGCATTTTGGGAAGGTACAAAGGGGTACATTGAAAAGTATTCTGCTTACCTTCAAGGACAAATTGGTAACCCAGAGGGTGACGATAAACCCAATAAAAAATACTATGATCCACGCAAATGGCTTCGCCCAGGTGAAGAAGCAGTGAAAAATCGTCTGCTTCAAGCCTTTGAAGACCTTAATTGTATGAATCGTAATTAATCTTTGAGAAAGCCTTTTTAAGGCTTTCTCCTTTTTACATGTAAAGATGTTTTCTTCATCTGCTTTTCAATCACACTTTTTTCAAAATCGTACTTTTTATCTCAAGCGTGATGATTTGTTGCACCCCGATTTTTCAGGCAATAAAGCACGAAAATTTCACTACTTTTTAACGCACGAATTTCCACACATAAAACGGGTGGTAAGCTCAGGCTCCAACCAATCCAATGCTATGTATTCGCTCTCTGTTTTAGCTCGTTTAAAAGGGTGGGAGTTTATCTATGTGTGTGACCATGTACCATCTTTTTTAAGAGAAAATCCCATCGGCAATTATAAAGCCGCTTTAGAGAATGGTATGCGTCTCATTGAGTCGTCTAACAGGGAAGCAACGTCGCTTGAATTTATCGATGAGAAGAGTTTACATGTAAGCGAAGGTGGACGCCAGAGCGAGGCGGAAGAGGGCATAAAACGTTTAGCTGATGAGCTTAAAGTTGATGTTCAAAAATCAGGACTAAGAGCGCCTTATCTCTTTTTACCCTCAGGCACAGGAACTACTGCACTGTTTTTACAAAAGCATTTACCGTTTCCTGTTTTTACATGTAACACAGTTGGCAATAGTGCTTATTTGCAAAAGCAGTGGGAGATGGTAGAGCCTTCTTTAGAGACGTATCCTACCATTCTAGAGAGTTCAAAAAAGTTTCATTATGGAAAATTATACATAGAATTATATGTATTATGGCAAAAACTGAAAGAAGAAATGGGTGTTGAATTTGATTTGGTCTATGATCCTGTGGGATGGCATGTGTTTTTAGAGCATTTGCCCAAGCTTCCAGGAGAGCCTATATACCTCCATCAAGGCGGTCTTTTGGGTAATGTTTCGATGGAAGAACGCTATAAGCGAAAAAAAACTATAATTAAAACCTTATGAAGGAGAAAATATGTTACTTTTAAAAACGAATGAACCCAATTTTAAAGCCCAATTTGATGAACTTTTACGTCGTGGGCATATGGATATGGAAAATGTCTCCAAAATCGTGTTAACTATTATTGCTGAGATTAAAGAGCAAGGTAATGGCGCAGTAAAGGAGCATATTGAAAAATTTGATAAATGGCATGTTGAAAATGATGAAGCCCTTGAAGTGAAAACCGCTGATATGAAACAAGCCTATGATGCTCTGGATGTAAAGCTCAGAGAAGCGTTAGAACTTGCATATCATCGCATTTATACCTACCATGAAAAAATGATGCCAAAATCATGGCTTGATTTTGAAGATAATGGTACGGTTTTAGGACAAAAAGTAACCGCAGTGGACAGGGCGGGGCTTTACATTCCTGGAGGAAAAGCAGCGTATCCAAGTTCTCTTTTAATGAACGCCATTCCTGCCATTGTGGCTGGGGTGAAAGAGATCGTGGTGTGTACGCCTGCACCCAATAATGAACTTAACCCACTATTATTGGCGGCGATGCATTTGTGTGGCATCAAAAAAGCGTATAAAGTAGGTGGTGCGAGTGCGATTGCGGCGATGGCGTATGGTACGCAGAGTATTCCTAAAGTCGATGTTATCACGGGACCTGGCAACATTTTTGTCGCAACGGCTAAAAAACTGGTTTTTGGTGAAGTGAATATTGACATGATAGCGGGTCCTAGTGAAATTGGTGTATTGGCAGATGAGAGTGCGAACCCTCACCATTTAGCCATTGATTTGCTCTCTCAAGCCGAACACGATGAGATGGCAAGTTCGATTCTCATCACTCCATCTTTAGAAATTGCCGAAAAAACGAAAACAGAGGTTTATGCGTGGCTTGAGACCTTAGAGCGCAAAGCGATTGCGGAGGTTTCGATTAGGGAGCGAGGGGCGATTATTGTCACTTCTAGCATGGACGAAGCGGTGGATTTGATGAATCAAATTGCCCCTGAGCACTTAGAAGTGGTGACCTCGCATCCCTTTGATTTACTGCCTAAAATTCGCCACGCAGGCGCTATTTTTATGGGCGCTTACACGCCTGAGCCGATTGGGGATTATATTGCAGGGCCAAATCATACGCTTCCAACAGGTGGAACAGCGAAGTTTTACTCACCTTTGGGGGTTGAGAACTTCTTGAAACGCTCGTCCATCATCAGTATGAGCAGAGCTGGCATGGATGAGATTGGTGAAGCGTGTGCGCTTTTGGCGCACACAGAAGGCTTAGGTGCGCATGAAGCAAGTGTCCGAGTGCGTTTGAAAAAATAGGAGCGTTTGTATGAAAGCAAAAATAGGCATTTTAACCGTTTCTGATCGTGCGAGTGCAGGTGTGTATGAGGACCTCTCTGGAAAAGCGATTATAGAGACTCTGAGCGTGTATTTAAGTTCTGAGTGGGAGAGTGTGTATGAGGTGATTCCAGATGAGCAAAGCCTTATTGAAGAGGCGTTAAAAGATATGGCAGATGTGCAAGGTTGTTCACTCATCGTCACCACAGGTGGAACAGGACCAGCGCTTAGGGATGTTACGCCTGAAGCAATAGAGGCAGTCTGTGAGAAGATGATGCCAGGTTTTGGTGAGTTGATGCGTCAAGTAAGCCTCAAATATGTTCCAACAGCGATTCTTTCCCGTCAAACAGCGGGAATTCGAGGTAAGAGTTTAATCATTAATCTACCAGGAAAGCCAAAGTCGATTCGTGAGTGTTTGGATGCTGTTTTTCCAGCGGTGCCATACTGTCTTGATTTAATCGGTGGGGCGTATCTTACATGTAACGAAGAGGTCATGAAGCCTTTTCGTCCTAAAGCGTAAAAAAAAGGCTTAGCGTTTTAAGCGCTAAGCCTTTTTACATGTAAAGAGTTTTACATTCCAAGAGAACTTAATTCTGCGTCAATTTTCGCCATTTTAGCTCTAGCATCATCCAAACCTTTTTGATTTTCAGCGATGACCTCTTTGGGTGCATTGGCAACAAAGCGCTCGTTTGAAAGCATACCGCTTAGCTTTTGAATCTCTTTTTCAAGTTTGATTTTTTGATTGTTTAAGCGTTCAATAATAGGGCTTAAATCGACACCATTGAGTGGAATAAACACCTCAACATTATCGCCAACATCGGTGGCTGCATTGGCAATTTTTGTCTCTGTAAAGTCGATATTTTCAACTTTTGCCAATAAACTAATGTATTTCATCGCTTCTTTAAGGTTTTGGTTGTTCTCAACTTTAATGTAAGCGTGTTCGATTTTTTTATTCGCCAAGTCAATATTGGCTTTGGCACGGCGAATTCCTACAATGGCTTCAATGACGAGTTCAAAAGTTTGCTCAATGCTTGCATCACGTTTTAAGTCACGTGGATAGCGTTTGACCATGATGGACTCACTCTCCTCTAGGTTGGTGTCGGAGAGTTCTTGATAGAGAAACTCTGAGATAAATGGCATAAAAGGATGTAAGAGTTTCATCGCCTCTTTAAAGATAGAACCTAGCTCTAAAATGGCAGGTTTGTCTGCTTTACTAAGCTCAATACCCCAGTCACAAAACTCACCCCATAAAAAGCGGTAAAGCGTTGTTGCAGCATCGTTAAAGCGGTAAGAGCTAAAGTGTTCGCGTACCTCTTCTTGTGCCACGGCTAAACGGCTCTTCATATAAGCGCCCAACGCCGTTTTTATTTCGAGTTTTTCCAAATCTTCAAACGAGGAAGCATTCATCAGTAAAAAGCGTGAGGCATTGTAGAGTTTGTTGGTAAAGTTACGAATTTGCTCTAGTTTTTCAGAGCTTAGTTTAATGTCTCGTCCTTGTACCGCTAAAATCGCTAAGGTAAAGCGAAGGGTATCAGCACTGTATTCGGCGATGCTATCGAGTGGGTCAATGACATTGCCTTTACTTTTACTCATTTTTTGACCGTGCTCGTCTTTAACTAAAGCATGCAGATAGATGTCTTTGAATGGAAGCTCTTTAAAAGTGTGTTCACCTGAGAACATCATACGAGCGACCCAGAAGAAAAGAATGTCAAAGCCTGTAATTAAAAGCGTGTTAGGGTAGAACTCTTTGAGGTCATTTTCAAACCATTTCTCATTTTTTAGTGCTTCACCATTGCCCCAACCCAGTGTTGAAAATGGCCATAAGCCTGAGCTAAACCATGTATCAAGCACGTCTGGGTCTTGATGAATCTGTTTGCTTTGGCATTTAGGGCAGGTATGTTCGACTTCGTTTTCACTCGCCCACTCATGCCCACACGCATCACAATAAAACACAGGAATCTGATGTCCCCACCAAAGTTGGCGTGAAATACACCAATCACGTAACTCTTTCATCCACGCATTGTACGAGTTAAGCCAATGGCTTGGGTAAAACTGTGCTAAATGCTCATTGACTTTTGCAATAGCCCCATCAGCAATCTCTTTTTTAACAAACCACTGTTTTGAGATGTAAGGCTCCACGACATTTTTACAACGGTAGCAGTGACCCACTTGATTTTCATAGTCTTCCACTTTATCGACAAAACCTTCAGCGTCTAGCTTTTCCATAATGGGTGCTCGAGCTTCCAAACGCTCTAAGCCTTGAAATGCGCCACACTGCTCATTTAGAATGCCGTTTGGATCAAAAATCGTAATGAACTCTAGGTTATGGCGTTTGCCCACTTCGTAGTCATTGACATCATGTGCAGGGGTGACTTTAACACAGCCTGTTCCAAAGCTCATATCGACATGTTCATCCGCAATGATTTCGATTTCACGACCAATGAGTGGAAGCACCACTTTGTGCCCAATAAGATGTTGATAACGTTCATCCTCAGGGTGAACCATGACCGCCGTGTCACCAAAGTAGGTCTCTGGACGGGTGGTGGCTACTACTAAAAACTCATTAGAATCTTTAAGGAAGTATTTGAGGTGGTAGAGTTTGCCTTTGTTTTGCTCATATTCAACCTCAATGTCACTCAGAGCGCCATCGTGCGTACACCAGTTTACCATGTAGTTACCACGAACGATTAATCCCTCATCGTACCATTTTACAAAGGATTTGCGAACGGCATTTTTAAGCCCTTCATCCATGGTAAAACGCTCTCTGCTCCACGCTGGAGAGACACCAAGCTTTCGCATTTGGTGCACAATCTGCCCGCCACTGTACGCTTTCCATTCCCAGACTTTCTCTAAGAATTTCTCACGTCCAAGCTCCTCTTTTTTAATGCCTTGCGCTAAAAGTTGTTTTTCGACGACGTTTTGCGTTGCAATGCCCGCATGATCCGTTCCTGGTTGCCACAGAGTTTTAAATCCATCCATACGTTTAAAACGGGTGATAATATCTTGCAGGGTGAAGGTGAGGGCATGTCCGATGTGTAAACTTCCCGTGACATTGGGTGGGGGCATCATGATGGCGAAGTTTTTGCCTTTTTCTTGAATGGCTTTGTTGCCATCTACTTCAAAATAGCCTCGGCTTTCCCAAATTTTATAGTAACTTTCTTCAATCTCTTTTGGATTGTAAACGGTGCTTTTTTCGCTCATGGAGTTATGTACCTTATACATTAGTTTGACGCGATTATACAAAAGAAGGGGTAAAAGCTTGATTAATGCGTGGTTGAAAGTGCTTTACATGTAAAGATTTTAGGCTAAAAACGTTGCGGTATTTTTACCCGCTTCTTTGGAGATATAAAGCGCTTGATCGGCACGTTGGAGCATGGTTGTAAAATCATCTTCTATTTTATACATGGTATAACCAATGCTTAGGTTAATGTGCAGTTCATGTGGTTGCTCATTGCGTGTGATGGGGAGACTTTTTTGGTTAAATTCATTTAAGATACGATTGACGGTATGTGAAGCAGCGTCTTTGTCATGATCCACAATGCAAATCACAAACTCATCACCACCAAAACGACCAATCGTATCTGAGTTACGTAAAATGGCTTTGAGTGTGGAAGCGGTTGTTTTAATCGCTAAATCACCAATAAGGTGCCCAAAATTGTCGTTAATGGATTTAAAATCATCTAAATCAATAATAACCAAAAAGAGGCATTTTTTTGAGCGCTTAACTTTTTGAATCTCTTTTTGAAACAAAGTGACAAACATGAGACGGTTGTAGAGTTTGGTGAGTCCATCAAAATGGGAGAGTTCTTCAATTTGAAGGTAAGACTTTTTAAGAAAGAAAGAGAAAAGTGCAATAACGCTTGCAAAAATGAATGAAAAAAAGACAGCATATATAAGGGTGAGTTCAATCAGACTTTGATGATGAAAAAAAGTTTCTAAATGGGTTAAGCTTTGATGCGCTTGTTGATAATTTTCATATAAAAAAAGAAGAGGAATGGTACTAATAACAAGATTGAGTACGAGTGCGATGAAACCTATTAGAAGAGGATTTTTAATCAGTTTGCTGGGTATCTTTTTCATGCACGTTTGCCTTCGAAATTGATACCCACATAGTAGCACAGAATCTTTTACATGTAAAGATAAAGAGTCCTCTTACGACTCTTTATATTCGTACAATCCCGCACTCAAATAACGCTCACCCGTGTCACATAAAATGGTGACAATCGTTTTTCCCTTGTTTTCAGCTCTTTTCGCAACTTCAGAGGTAACATAAACGTTAGCTCCTGCTGAAATTCCCACTAAGAGCCCTTCTTTTTTCGCAAGGTCTCGTGAAGTTTCTATGGCATTTTCATAACTGACTTTAACCACTTCGTTGTAAATTTTTGTGTCTAAAACAGAAGGAACAAATCCCGCACCAATGCCTTGAATTTTATGAGGGCCTGGATTTCCACCTGAAAGCACTGGAGAGGTTTCTGGCTCCACGGCGATGATTTGGATGTTAGGATTTAGCTCTTTAAGACGCTTCCCTGTACCTGTAATCGTTCCTCCTGTTCCCACTGCGGCAATAAAAATATCGACTTTTCCCTCGGTGTCTCTCCAAATCTCCTCAGCAGTGGTTTGATAATGAATCGCTGGGTTAGACTCATTGGCAAATTGCTGTGGAACAAAAGCGTTTGGTATATCTTTGGAGAGTTCATTGGCTTTATCAACAGCACCTTTCATCCCTAAAGTTGGCTCTGTTAAAACCAGCTCAGCGCCTAAGGCAGCTAAGAGTTTACGGCGTTCCAAACTCATAGAACTTGGCATGGTAAGAATAAGCTTTAATCCTAAACTCGCACATACCGTAGCCAACCCAATGCCCGTGTTCCCACTGGTGGGTTCGATAATGACAGAAGTCTCGTTGATAAGCCCTTTTTCAAGCGCTGTTTTAATCATATTAAATCCGATACGATCTTTCACTGAATGTGAAGGATTTAAAAATTCACATTTTCCTAAAATGAGCGCACCTGAAGCACTCGAAGTGTGGTTGAGTTTTACAAGGGGTGTATTGCCGATGAGTTCGGTAACATTGTGTGCGTACATAGAATCTCCTTTATTTAAATACTATAGTTTAATTGGTGACTCAGTCGTTCTGAGTATACGTCAAATTCGGATAAAGGCACATTAAAAATTTCTTGCAATTTTGTGTTGCACTCTTCATAGAAGATCCTCAATACAGGGTTTTTAATCTCCGCATCTGTAATAAGAATATTTCCTTCAAGTGCAATAAGAATATCTTTAATCAAAATATCTTCTGCTTTTTTAGCTAATAAATAGCCACCATAAGCACCCCTGACACTGTTAACCAGTCCTGCTTGACGCAATAAAATCAAGAGTTGTTCAAGGTAGTTTTGAGGAATATCTGCACGTGTAGATATCTCCTTGATTTGTAAAGGCTTGTTGCTTTTTGATAAAAAAAGCTGGTACATGGCATTTAAGCCATACATTCCTTTGGTTGATAGTAGTGACATGGTTTTTCCTTATCCTAACGCAATTTTTAAATCTTGGATTAAATCATCCGCATTTTCAAGCCCAATACTCAAACGAATGAGTCCCTCTTTTACTCCTGCAAGTTCAAGCTCTTCATGTGAGAGCTGCTGGTGCGTGGTGCTCGCTGGATGAGTGATAATGGATTTTGAGTCTCCAATATTCACCACCACGGAGAAGAGTTTGGTGCTATTTAAAATATGTTTAGCAAACTCAAAATCTTCCACTTCAAAGCTCAAAAGTCCTGATGTTTGAGCCTCTTTAAAGTACTGTTTGGCTCTTATATGTAAAGCATCACTTTCAAGCCCCGGATAGGAGACTTTTTTAACTTTTGGATGCGACGCTAAAAATTTCGCTACTTTATAAGCATTGCGTGAGTGCTCTTTGACTCGAAGAGAAAGGGTTTCAAGCCCTTGAATGAGTAACCATGCGTTATAAGGCGAGATGGTCGCTCCAATATCTCGAATAAGTGAAAGGCGAATCCTGAGTGAAAAGATAGGAAAGGACAAATCCGCATAGACCAATCCATGATAACTCTCATCAGGCTCATTAAATTGCGGATACCGAGGGTTGCCAATGAGTTTGGCATTAAGCCCTTTAGCTTCTACCACAAGACCCCCAATAGCACTTCCTTGACCGTTAATGTATTTACTCGCACTGTGCACACTCACATCAATGCCATGCGCAAAAGGCTGGAAAAGAATAGGGGTGGCAACGGTATTATCACAAATAGAGATAATGTTATATTTTTGCGCCACCGCAACAATTTTTTCAATATTTGGAATCGCAATTTGCGGGTTAGAGAGGGATTCAAAAAAGATGGCTTTGGTTTTCTCATCGACAAGGGCTTCCAAATCATCTGCTTCATCGCTCTCAAAGACTCTTGCTTCAATGCCAAAACGTTTGAGTGTGTGCGTTAAAAGGGTGGTGGAGCCTCCATAGACTTTTTTGGCGACAATGATGTTATCGCCCACTTCTGCGAGGTTGGCAACCGCATAAAAAATAGCCGCTTGACCACTTGCGGTTGCAATCGCTGCCTCACCGTTTTCTACCGCTGCAATACGTTTTTCTAAAACATCCGTTGTTGGATTATTAAGACGGGTGTAGATAGGACCTAACTCACGAAGTGCAAAACGATTGGCAGCAGTTTCTGCTGAACCAAAGTCATAGGCAGTTGTTTGGTAAACAGGAACAGACATCGCCCCAAAACTTTTTTGATCGTATCCGAAATGAAGTGCCAATGTTTCTTGATGCATGGGTTTATCCTTTTTTGGTTTTCTTGCCAGAAGTATAGAGTAATTTTTTTTTAATGTCAAGTAACTTTATCAAAAAAGTAGTAATTAAAAAAGTAGAGATTTATTTTCAGAAGAGAGGAGGGTAAACTAGGTATTTTCATCTTTACATGTAAAAAGAAAAAAGAGGCAAAATAATACATAAAATATACCATGTAGCCCCCTAGCTAACATACTATATTTTACAGATTATTATACATAAAATTATATGTAAATACCGCTATTTAGGCTATCTAAATTTATAAAAATAAGTTCAATAAAAAAGTTTACTAACAGTTGTGTTAGTTCTTCGAAACGTGATAAATCATAATATAGAAGCCTTTTTTCAGAAGATAAAAGCTATAATTTTTCTCTATTTGAGGAGTGCTAATGTTGTATGAAGACGACGATGATTTTTTAATGGGAACACCGCAAAGTAAATTTTTTGATATTCTTTTTCATGCGAACAGAGATATTGTTAAAGATAAACTGCTACAATGCATCGATCGTTACAATGCTATGGAGCTTTTATTGGAAAAAACGGTGTCTGAAGAGGCATTGGATGGGCTTGTTCAAAGTACGATTTTAGAAAATCCTGATCTGCTTTTGCAGCGAAATAACGATTTGTTTATTGCCATGATGGGAGAAATTTTAAGCCAAAATGAATAAAATTTTTTTTGCTAGTGTTGTAGTAATGTTTAGTGCGTTTTCTTTGATGTCAGCGCCTTTACAGTACGAATATCAGCATCAGTTTGCGCTTAAAAAAGACGAAATAGGCTCTGTTTGGATTAACCGTAAAGAGGTGACTAAAAAACCAACAGCAAAGAATCCCAACAATGAGTATCTTTTAAAAGTACGTTGGACACTCTTTACCAATAACATGTTGACGCTTTTGGTCAACTATAGAGGCTATCCGACACAATATGTGTTAGAAAAAAAGTATCCTCTTTCTAGTATCGTGATTCCTCTTTTGCCTGATGGTGAAAATAAAATGGTAGTGCAAACCTACGCTAGAATTGTTTTTGCTGACTTTGATCAAAGGAATCGTGAGGGAATTTTAGATATATTTATAGAAGATAATGCACAACGCATTGAAGTTGAATTTAGACCCAAAAAGAAACCGTAGGATTGTAGGTGTTAGAAAAAGTCGAAAACTTAATGGTAGAGATGGTCGCTTCTTTAGGCGATGTACGTAGTGTTGAACTCTTGCATAGGGTTCCAAAAGGGAAGCGTTTACGAGCAAAATTGATTCTAAAAATTGCGGGCGTGAGTGAGGCTTCTTTGAAATTGGCTGCGATTGTAGAGCTGATTCATGCGGCAAGTTTACTGCATGATGATGTGATTGATGATGCCTTTACTAGACGGGGTGAATCTTCCATCAATGCGTTATTTGGCAATAAAACCGCCATTATGTTAGGCGATATTCTCTACTCTAAAGGGTTTAGTGAACTCACCGCTATGCCACAAGAAGTTGCTTTTACGATTTCCAATGCGGTAGCACTTCTCTCTGTCGGTGAGCTTTTAGATGTGGAGCTTTCACACGGTTTTAATGAGAGCGAAACGCTTTATTTTGATATGATTTATAAAAAAACCGCCTCACTTATTGAAGCCTCTGCTAAAGCTGCCGCACTGCTGAGTGGTAAAAATGGCGATATTTACGCACTTTATGGCAAAAACTTAGGACTTGCGTTTCAGATTATTGATGATATCTTAGATATTACCCAAAGCAGTGAAGTGTTGGGAAAACCCTCGCTCAATGATTTTAAAGAAGGTAAAACGACCCTGCCTTACCTTTACATGTACCACAAATTAATCCCCGAAGATCAAACCTATCTGTGCTCGTTATTTCAAGTAGAACTCTCTGCTGAACAGAGTGCATGGATTAAAGCAAAGATGCATGAAACCGATGCTTTGATGGATGCTATTGCGTATGCAAAAGCGTTAGGTTTGGAGGCGTTAGATGCTATTAAAGATGAGGACGATGTGGGACTCAGTTCGATTATGAAAGAGATGATAGAAAGGAATTTTTAATGCATTATCTTACCATTAGCTTTACCCATAAAAATACTGATATTTCTATTCGAGAAAAATTGGCATTTAATACCGAAGAGAAGAGTCGGAATTTTATGGCAGCGTTGGTTGCCTGTGAATCTGTGAACGAAGTGATTTTACTCTCTACATGTAATCGTGTGGAAGTGATTGCGAGTGTAGTTGATTGTCAAGCTTCTTTGCACTCCATTTTTGCTCATCTAAGCGATATCTCAACCATCTCACGAGAAGAGTTAGAAGGTAGAGCAGATATTTACGAAGATAATGGAGCGATTCATCACCTCTTTAGTGTCTGTTCTTCTTTGGATAGTTTGGTCATTGGAGAGACGCAAATTGCAGGTCAGCTCAAAGATGCGTTTAAATTTGCATTTGAAAATGGCTACTGTGCGCAAAAACTCGGTCGTGCGATGCACCATGCATTTCGCTGTGCCGCAGAAGTGCGTAGCCGTACAGATATCTCTAAAAGTCCCGTCTCTGTTTCGAGTGTTGCGGTGAGTAAAGCGAAAGATTTGTTAGGAAATCTTGGAGGCTTAACCGCTCTTGTCGTGGGAGCTGGAGAGATGAGTCAACTTGCGGCAAAGCATTTAATCGCGAGTGGGGTTAATATTATTATTATCAACCGTAACCTTGAACACGCACAAGCGCTAGCTTCAGAATTAGGAGAACTTGCAACGATTGCTCCGTATGCCAAACTCACGGAGTACATCAATCGTTACCGTTTGGTGTTTTCTGCTACGGGGGCACCTCATAGTGTCATTACCGATGATATGGTTGAAGAGCGTGAATTTTCACGTTATTGGTTTGATATTGCTGTTCCTCGTGATATTGAAGTGCAGGGACATAAAGACTTGCATGTTTATGCGGTGGATGATTTAGAAGAGATTGTGAGTAAAAATATGTCGCTTCGTGAAGAGCAAGCTAAAATTGCTTATTCGATTGTGGGTCGCTCAACCATGGACTTTTTTAAATGGCTTCAAAGCATGTGTGTGGATCCCATTATTAAAGAGATTCGTGACCATGCCAAAGAGTGTTCGATGCATGAGTTAGAAAAAGCCATTAAAAAAGGGTATATTCCCGAAGAGTTTCAAGAACAAGTCTCTAAAGTGCTTCATCATGCCTTTAACTCCTTTTTACACTCTGCAACTAAAAATCTTAAAGATGTCGCTGAAAAGCCAGAAGCCGATACGATTGTCCAAGCGGTTCAATATATTTTTAACATCAATGAAGACCAAACAAAACGTATGAATTTATACAAATGTGAATACCAAATGGGAGTGAAATAATGAGATTTTCAAAGCTATATGCACCAACAACCAAAGATGCGCCAAAAGATGCGACGCTTCCAAGCCATCAGTATTTGGTGCGTGGCGGGTTTATTGTTCAAGTGGGCAGTGGTCTTTATAACTTTTTGCCAATGGGAAAAATCGTTCTGGATAAAATTCGAAATGTCGTCAAAGAAGAGATGGATGAAACGGGTGCTCAAGAGATTCAAATGGGTGTGGTTAGTCCAGCTGAACTTTGGAAACAAAGCGGACGCTATGATGTCTTTGGCAAAGAGTTATGTCGTATTAAAGATAGAAAAGAGAATGAGTTTGTACTAGGCCCAACCCATGAAGAGGTCGTTGTCGATATCGTAAGAAATCGTATTAACAGTTATAAACAGCTGCCTTTACACCTTTACCAAATTACTACAAAGTTTAGAGATGAGGCACGTCCTCGTTTTGGGCTTTTAAGGGGTCGTGAGTTCATTATGAAAGATGGATATAGCTTTCATGAGGATGAGGCGAGTATGAAAGCCGAATTTGATGTGATGGAGCAAACCTATACGAAGATTTTTAATCGTTTGGGGCTTGATTTTAGAGCGGTTGAGGCTGATAGTGGTGCGATTGGCGGAAGCGGTAGTAAAGAGTTTATGGTATTGGCACAAAACGGTGAAGATGACATTGTGGTGTGTGAAAAATGTTCGTATGCGGCGAATATTGAAGCGGCAAAACGTGCTCCTAAAACGACCACGCTTGAAGCACCAGAAGCTAATCTCTCTAAATTTAAAACACCCGATATGAAAACGATTGAAGATGTGTGTAATTTCTTTAAAGTGGATGCCTTTTACAGCATTAAAGCCGTGGTTAAAAAAGCAATTTACGTTGATAAAGAAGAGGTCGTTGTTTTCTTTGTACGTGGTAATGATGAATTGCAAGAGACCAAAGCGCAAAATGCGTGCGGTGCGCTTGATTTGGTCGATGCAAGCCTTGAAGAAGTCGAATGTGCGGGGCTAAAAGCAGGATTTATCGGACCCATTGGCTTAGAATGTGTAAAATTTTACATAGATTTAGAACTTAAAGAGGCAAAGAACCTTATTTGTGGGGCAAATGAAGTGGATTATCACATGGTCGGTGTGGGGATGTTCAACTTCAAAGAAGAGCGATACGCAGACCTTGTTGCGGTCAAAGAAGGCGATGTGTGTGCGTGTTGTGGTGGTAGACTAGGCATTACCAAAGGGATTGAAGTCGGGCATATTTTTCAACTGGGACAAAAATACGCTAAAGCGATGGGTGCGACCTTTTTAGATAAAAATGGCAAAGCGCAGCCTTTTTACATGGGATGCTATGGTGTGGGTGTCAGTCGTTTGGTGGCGGTGATGATCGAGGCAAGCCACGATGAGAAAGGGTGCATTTGGAACAAACAAACCGCTCCATACCTCTTAGATATTATTGTCTCTAACAGCAAAGATGAGGCACAAAGTGCGTATGCTGAAGAGATTTATAGTGCTTTGATGCAAGAGCGTTTAAGTGTGCTTTTAGATGATAGAAATGAGCGTTTTGGTTTTAAAATGAAAGATTATGAACTCATAGGACTTCCGTATGCACTGATTGTGGGTAAGGAACTCGAAGAGGGTTTTGTGGAGATTGTTGAGCGTAAAACCTTAGAAAAAACCGTTGTGAAAAAAGAGGAAGCGCTTTTAAAACTAAGGGAACTCTTAGCGTGAAATATTTTCTCATCTATCTCTTTGTAGAAGTGCTCGTAAGTGTTAATATCTCTTCAGCTATTGGCGCATTTGCAACGTTTGGAGAGATTGTTTTTTCTGCCATTGTAGGATTTGTATTGCTTGCGAATATGCGTTTAACCTTGATGCAAAATATGCAGGCGTTAATGCAAGGGGAGATTAGCGTTGAGTCATTTGAGCGTTTGAATCTTTGGTCTTTTGTTGGGGCCTTATTGTTGATTTTACCTGGTTTTTTTACTGATATTTTGGGACTTTCGTTACAGTTTAGTGCCTTTGTAACTCTTATTGCGTCAAAGCTTTTACATGTAAAAAAAGAACCGCCTCATTTTAGGAGTAAAAATCCACAGCTTAAAGAGGAGGAAATCATCGATGTTGAAGTTATTGATGATTCTAATACTAAGTAATGTAATGCTTTTTGCAACAGAGGATAGGCTTGATGATTTGGATGCTAAAGTGATTGCTTTTGTAGAAAAAACGGTTGCCTCCAATGAAAATTATGTCTTTGATAAAGTGACGATTCTTAAAAAAGAAGATTTACCTGAGTCTAAACCATGGAAAGCGTATCTTATTCGAGTGGATGTGACACTGCTAAAACCAGAAACCAAAAAAATCAGTATGAACGATGTAATTTTTACCGATGGAAAGGTCTTAAGCAAAGATTTTATAGACCTAAACACGGCACAAAGCATCAAAAATAGACTATTTCAATCCCATTAAAAAGACAAGATGATGAAAAAATTAATTATTGCAACACGTGGAAGTAAACTGGCTCTTTGGCAGTCTGAATTTGTCAAAGCAGAACTTGAAAAAGCGCATCCTGGTTTGGAAGTGGAACTCTCCATCATGATGACCAAAGGCGATAAAATCTTAGATACGCCATTGGCTAAAATTGGTGGAAAAGGGCTTTTTACCAAAGAGCTTGAAGAGGCGATGCTAAGAGGGGAAGCGCACATTGCGGTGCACAGCCTTAAAGATGTACCGATGGAGTTTCCAGAAGGCTTAAAATTAGGTGTGATTACCAAACGAGAAGATGTAAGAGATGCCATGCTCTCAGAAAAGTATGGATGTTTAGAGGATTTGCCTCAGGGTGCAGTCGTTGGAACAACCAGTTTAAGACGTCGTATGCAACTTTTAAAACTTCGTCCGGATTTTGTCATTAAAAATCTTCGTGGCAATGTCAATACCCGTATTCGTAAGCTGAAAGAGGGTGAATTTGATGCCATTATTTTAGCAACAGCGGGTATTAATCGCTTAGGGCTTGCGAGCGAAGTACGCCATTTTAGTCCGATTTCCAAAGAGGAGATTATCCCCGCTTCTGGTCAAGCTGCTTTAGGCATTGAAATTGTCGATGACCCTGAAGTAGAGCGTTTGGTATCTGTCCTCAATGATGCCGATGCCATTGTTGAAACGATGGTCGAGCGTGATTTTGTGACGGTTTTAGAAGGGGGCTGTCAAGTGCCCATTGGTGTGAATGCTCAAGTCTTTGGTGATTTTTTACATGTAAAGGCGATTATTGGACTTCCTGATGGCTCAGAGATGATCACCGAAGCGATGAGCGGAACACGTGGGGATTTTCAAACACTGGGCAAAGCTTTAGCACAAAAAGTCATTGACAAAGGGGCTAAAGAGTTGCTTGAACGTGCAGAGAAAATAGCTCTGAGTGAAATTTTTTAAAGGGCAAAAATGCAGAGAATTATAGCGCTTTTACGTGAAAACAATCTTCTACGCATTATTGATGAAGAGCTGGATATTGACCTTGAAATTCCTCATTTAGCCTATGTCGAGGTCAAAAAAGAGGACTCTCGTGCACTTTTATTTACCAAACCTGTAAGTAAACGTCTGGGTAAAAGCTTTGATATGCCTGTGCTGATGAATGTGTTTGGCTCTACTAAAGCTACCGAGCTTATCTTTGGTAAAAATCCAAATGATGTCGCCAAACAGATAGAAGCGTTAATGCACATGAAACCTCCCACATCGTTTATGGACAAAGTAGGCATGTTAGGAACGCTGTTTAATTTGAAAAATGCGCTTCCTAAACGTTTGAAAGGCAAAGGGGTTTGCCAAACCAAGGTCTATGATGAACCCAATCTCTATGATTTTCCTATCCTGACGACATGGAGTGAAGATGGTGGTCCTTTTATTACCATGGGGCAGGTCTATACGCAAAGTTTAGATGGCACGAAGCAAAACTTAGGGATGTACCGCTTGCAAGTCTACGATAAAAATCGCTTAGGCATGCACTGGCAGATTCATAAAGATAGCGCTCATTTTTTCCATGAATATAAAAAAGCAGGGCAAAAAATGCCTGTGAGTATTGGCATTGGGGGAGATCCACTTTATATTTGGTGTGGTCAAGCGCCGATGCCAATAGGCATGTTTGAGCTTTTACTCTACGGATTCATTAAAGATAAAAACGCCCGCCTTGTGAAATCGCTTACCAATCCTATTTACATTCCTGAAGATGTGGATATTGTCATTGAGGGGTGGGTGGATCCTGAATTGAGTGAAATTGAAGGACCTTTTGGCGACCATACAGGTTATTACACGCTAAAAGAGCCGTATCCTGTGATGGATGTGACCTGCATTACATGTAAAGATAAACCTATCTATCAAGCCACCGTTGTGGGCAAACCTCCACTGGAAGATAAATACATGGGTTGGGCGACAGAGCGCATTTTCTTGCCACTTTTAAAAACCACAGCTCCTGATTTGATGGATTATAATATGCCTGAAAATGGCGTGTTTCATAACTTGATTTTAGCGAAGATGCATGTGCTTTATCCTGGTCATGCCAAACAGTTCATGCATGCATTTTGGGGAGTGGGGCAGATGAGTTTTGTCAAACATGCCATTTTTGTGGATGAAAATGCCCCTGATTTGGAAGAGTATGAGAAGGTAAGCGATTATATACTTGATAGGCTAAGCAGTAAAACATTGCTCATTAGCGAGGGTGTGTGTGATGCTTTAGATCATGCTTCTCCCAATGCACTTTTTGGTGGAAAATTAGGAGTGGATTGTACAGGTGAGATCGTCAGTGAGCCTTCCAAAGTGCTTTTAAGCGATGAAGCCCTTTTGGAAAAAGTCAAAGTTCTTGTTCCTGAAGCGTGTGCGCTTAAACAGTATAAAACCCATACCAAAACACCCATTACAGTCATCAGTATAGAAAAGAAGAGGGTAGGCAAAGCGGTCTATGAAGCGTTGAAGCCTTTACGTGAACATATGAAATTGGTCTTTATCGTGGATGCTTCTGGAAACGATGTAGAGAATGCGTACATGCTGGTTTGGCGTGTGGTCAATAACATTGATGCACTGCGTGATATTTTTATTGACGATGCCTTTATTGGTGTGGATGCAACCACGAAAAATGCTTTAGATGCGTATGAACGAGAGTGGCCTAAAGATACCGATTGTGAGCAAGCTGTGATTGAGCACTTGATTGAGCGTGGATTGATTGAGAACGATAGAGAGTTTTTAAAACATTTTCACATTTAGTGTTACTTTTATGTATACCATTGCTTTTTTAAAAGAAGGAATGGTATACATTTCTTAAAAATGCTTGCACTCTTGCTTTAAACGTATTAAAATAGAGTAATTTTCACTAGGAGTAAGCGATGCAGATGTCTTACAAGCCTTTGGTTGAGCGTTATCATATTCCTCGCCCTACATTGATTGAGTGGCAAAAAAGAGTGAAAGAAAAAGAGAATTGGCGGGTGAAACATCTTGCTTATTTGAAGATGCAGTTAGATGTTGAAAAAGAGACCTGCCTTGAAATCAAAGCGTATGCGCCTTGTGCGGAAGATCTCTTCTTATTAACGGTGTACCTTTTCTTTCACAATATTCATCATTACATCCCCAAAGAAGAATTGATGCGTTCTTTTAGAGCATTTGCATTAGAAACACGCAGTGGTGTTGTCTACCAGCATGAGTTTGCGGGGCGTATTTGGTCGCTTCGTATGGGAGAAGAATCGAGTAAAAAAATGGTAAATTATTACCGTTTGTTTGATCTTTTAAAACAGTTTACTGCTGCACAATATGCCCTTTTACTGAGTTTCGCTATGGAGTTTGTCGAAGAAGTAAAACAAAAATATGGCATTGAAACTAAAAATGGCTTAGAAGAAAAAACGTGGCAAGAATTGTTCACTTATGATAAAGCCTTTTCCCTAAAGGCGATTGATATATTTTTTAAAGAGAAAAGTATTTTATAAATAATAATTTTTATTATTTAATGTTTAGTTGTATATTAAGTCAATATAGTTTAATATAGTATAAATTAACTTTAAAGGAGTCAATGTGAGACAGTACGAAACGTACAAATGTAGTAAATGTGGTAATGAGGTTGAAGTTCAGCACGTGGGTGGTGGAAAGTTGGTTTGTTGTGGAGAAGCGATGACCTGTACGACGAGCGATTTGACTGCCGTTAATTTAATGAAAGCGTTTGCGGGTGAGTCTCAAGCACGTAATAAATACGATTTGTTCGCAGATATTGCACAAGAAGAGGGTTGGCATGCCGTTGCTCGCCATTTTAGAGAAGCGGCAGAAAATGAAAAATGGCATGCACGTGCGGAATTTAAAGCGTATCATAAATTAGTTGATGGCGCTGAAACTGAAATCACACTCAAAAACCTTGACAGTGCTATGGCGGGTGAGAATTATGAGCATACCATTATGTATCCTAGTTTTGCAAAAATTGCAGAAGAAGAGGGGCATAAAGAGCTTGCACGTCTGTTTAATGCCATTGGAAAAGTAGAAGTAGAGCATGAGCGTGAATACAAAGCCTTGCAGGACGCAATGAAAGAAGATGGCTTTTTCAGTGATGAAGAAGAGGAAATTTGGGTGTGTGAAGTGTGTGGGCATATTCACCGTGGTAAAAAAGCACCTAAAGCATGTCCATTGTGTAAGGTCGGTCAAGAGTATTTCAAACGCCAAGATTTGGGTATTTAACTTCAAGGAGGCATATGCCTCCTTCTTCAAAAGAGTTTTATCATGTCTAAAAAATTTTTGTTTATTGTTTTAGGCCTTTTGGTGGTCTATTTTATTGGTGATGGTATTTATACCAAAATGACTTCAAAAGCGAAACTCTCAGTGTTACCGTGTCATAAAGAGGTGGTTGTATTTGAAAAAATATATGAATCTGAGCTATTTCAAAATGCCTTAAAAGCGATTCAAGCAGGTGCTTTTCAAAGTAGTATCAGCGCAGAAAAAGCAACCTATAGTCCATCAACACTTTTTACCTATGTAAATCTTGAAGAGACAAAGAGCCGTGTTAATGATGCCTTAGAGGGGTATATTAAAGAGAAAAAGAGTATTACACCCAAAACAGATATGGCTATTTTAGTCTATGAAAACGATATGAAACATCCTGGTAAAAAAACCAAAGAGAGTAAACTTTACCGTGGATATTTAGTCTTAAATGTGATGATGGAAGATGCGTTGGCTTATAAAGTTCAAATAGATTTTATGGACTTTGAAGCCAAAGATTTACCTCAAAGAATTGAGTGTGTAGTTGAAACACTGATGCGTCATAGAAAATAGTTAAAGGATATTATTAATTATTGAAAACTAAAATTTTCACAAACTGAGCAAAAAAACACTAAAAACACCAAAGCACACTCCTTCGTTACTGTAAAAAATCATACATTTTTATCAAAAACACTACTAAACCTTAAACGGATTAAATCTATCTCAAAAAG